>Ga0265295_1000031_pt1 | contig 278646 bp, 278 predicted proteins | sample Munlansysbiofilm_FD_192503 | JGI IMG/M metagenome (GOLD analysis project Ga0265295, IMG submission 192503) | Leachate microbial communities from a municipal landfill in Southern Ontario, Canada - Methane capture system biofilm | ecosystem: Engineered > Solid waste > Landfill > Unclassified ...
GAATTATTACTTCTTATACTTTTTAGAGATTTATTTATTATTTAGAGGTCTTTTATTTTTTTTATATTTTTACATAAAAAAAGGGAAGAAATTATTCATTCCTCCCCCTTCTTCTTAACAAATCAAAATATTATAATCTTGATTCGTATCTTCTTAGCATGTATAATCTTTTTAACATTTTCTTTCTAGCAGATATTTTTTGTTTTTTTCTGATCTCTGTCATTGGCTCAAAATATCTTCTAGCTCTAGTTTCAGTAACAATAAGATTTCTATCACATTGTTTCTTAAACCTTCTATAAGCTTCGTCAAAAGATTCGCTATCTTTAACTTTAATGCCTGGCACTAAAATCACCCTCTTTCTTTTTAAATTTAGGGGTTGATTATATTTAAAGTTTACTTAATTCTTATTTAACTTATTTTTGAATAGAATAAACTTTTAGAATAAAGGAAAATCTTGGAATTAACTCATTTAGATAATAATAATAGACCAAAAATGGTTGATGTTTCAGATAAAAATGAAACAAAAAGAGTAGCAATTGCTTCTGGTGAAATAAAAATGTCTAAAGAAGCTTATGATGCAATAATTTCAAATAATACAAAAAAAGGTCCAGTTTTACAAACAGCTGTAATAGCTGCTATAATGGGTGTGAAAAAAACATCAGATTTAATTCCTATGTGTCATCCTTTATTATTAAGTGGTATTAATTGTGATATTGAAGAACAACCAAGTAAACCAGGGTTTAAGTTAATTGTTACAGTAAAATTAAATGGACAAACTGGTGTTGAAATGGAAGCATTAACAGGCGTTTCTATTGGTTTATTAACTATTTATGATATGGTAAAAGCAATTGATAAATCAATGATTATTTCTAACATTCAATTAGAAAGTAAATCAGGTGGAAAAAGTGGAAATTTTAAAAGAGAGCAAATATGATTGATTTAAGTAAAGAAAAATTGGAATTAAATTACCCATGTAATTGGGAATATAAACTTATTGTTTTAGAACATATAAATATAAAATCTACTGTAAAAGATGTTATTTTAGATAGAGAACATAAAGTAAATGAATCGAAAGTTAGTAGTAAGGGAAAATATAAAAGTTATACTTTAGAAATGTTAGTACATAATGAAGATGATAGAAAAGAGATTTATAAAATGTTAGGTGACCATTCTAATATTAAAATGGTTTTATGATATAAATTAGTATCTTTTATTCAAAAGATACTAACTCTTTCTTGATTTTTTCTTGATTTAATTTCTTTTTTGCAACTTTATAATGTTCGTTAATCTTGTCATCATCGTCTTTTATTAAAGTTTTTATTTCATCAAGTGATTTTCCTTCTTCAAAAGCTACAAAAACTTTGTACTCTTTTTTAGTAAATTTTCTTTTTAGAACTTCTTGTAATTCATCCTCTGGTCTTAATGTTCCAACAAGTTTATCAATATGTTTTAATAAAGATTCTGTAAAATTCATAAAATTCCCTTTTATTTAGTTAACCAATTTTCCATTGATTTTATATCATTATAAGAAGTCATATCAAGCATAACAGGTGTAATTGATACATAATTAGCTTTTATTGCTTCAAAGTCACAATCTTTATTTTGTGATTCTCTCCAAATTAGTGGATGCAAACCAATCCAATAAAACTCTTCTCCTCTTGGATTAAGATGTCTATGTGTATCATTACCATATTCTCTATATCCAGCTTTAGTAACTTTTATTCCATTACATTCATCAGCTTTGATTGGTGGAATATTAACATTTAAAAACTTTCTTTCATCTAATGGAAAATTGTTGCTAAAAATCTTTGTAACAAGTTCTATAATAGTTTTTTTAGCTAATTCAAAATCCCAATTATTTTGTATATCTTGACATCTATCACGGCAAACTTGAGAAATTGCAATTGCTGGAACTCCATGAATAACTGCTTCCATTGCTCCAGCTGCAGTACCACTGTAAGTTATATCTTCACCCATATTTGCACCTATGTTTATTCCACTTATTACTAAATCAGGTTTATAACCTTCTTTAAATAGATTACTAATTGAAATAAATACACAATCAGTTGGACTTCCATCATCAATTTTGTAAAAATCATCTTTTAAACAATCCATTCTAAGTGGTTTATCTAAAGTTAAAGAGTGCCCACATGCTGATTTATTTTTTGCCGGAGCTACAACTATAATTTTTGCAATAGAACTTAAAGCTTCAATTAAAGCTTTTAATCCAACTGCATCAAATCCATCATCATTTGTTAGTAGTATCTGTTTCATCTACTATATAAGCTCCTTCTATTTTGTATATTAAATTTTCTATATTTGATGTTACTTTGAAACCTGTTTCAAGTTCTAGGTCTGCTAATTTTGATTTTATTAGAAGTTTTAATTCTCTTTTCCCTTGATTTTCAACTACAATTTCTAGTAGTTTGTATATTGTATTTTCATCATTTGAAAAAGGTAATGCTATTGTCAATGGTGGTTCTTGAATCTCTTTTTGTTTTGTTTTTACTTTTTCTTTTTGTGCATCTAAAATAGTTTCAATTTTTAAGATATTCATTCTTGTAAAATTTTCATCTTTTGAAATTCTTACTTTAAAAGCAATAGGTTCTTCAAGGTTATATGATTCTTTTAACTCTTTTAATCTATCTTCAAAAAGCATAAGTTCGATTGTTCCATGGAAATCCATAATTGTTGCAATTCCAAACTTATTGCCTTTTTTAGATATTTTTTCAGTTATATTTTCAATTTTCCCCACAAATAAAGCCTGACTACCATCATCAAGTTCATCAATTTGAGATGATAGAGTATAGTTAATTTTATCAATTTGTTCTCTATATTCATCAAGTGGATGTCCTGAAACATAAAAACCTAAAGATGCTTTTTCAAGTTCTAAAATATCTTTTGGGTCAAATTCAGGAATATGTTCAAGTTCTATATCAATTTTTGTTAATTCATCACTATCTCCAAAAAGTGAACCTGTTGCCATTTTTTTTGCAGTTGCAGCTTTACCTACTGTTTCAACAATTTTCTCAATTTGATCAAGAAGTGCACGTCTTGAGTATCCAAAACTATCAAAAGCTCCTGCTTTTGTAAGAGACTCAATAACTCTTTTATTTACTTTACTTCCATCAATTCTTGAAATAAAATCTGCTAAATCAGTAAATGGACCATCATTTCTTGCATTTAATATAGATTTTATAGCTACATCTCCTGCCCCTTTAATTGCTCCCATTCCAAACATAACAACTTCTTTTCCATCAATTTGTTTTGCTGAGAAAACTAAATCTGATTTATTGATATCAGGTGGAAATAAATCAAGTCCTAATCTTTTTACTTCATCGACATATTTTACAACTTTATCAGTATTATCTTTTTCAAGTGTTAAAAGTGCTGCCATAAATTCAGCTGGATAGTAGCATTTTAAATAAGAAGTATAAAAAGTTACAAGAGCGTAAGCTGCTGAGTGAGATTTATTAAATCCATATCCAGCAAATTTTACAATCAGGTCAAATAGTTCTTCACAATGCTCTTTTACAAATCCTTTTTTAACTCCACCATCTGCAAACTCACCTTTTAGTCTATCCATCTCTTCTTTGATTTTTTTACCCATTGCCCGTCTAACTAAGTCGGCTCCTCCAAGTGAGAAACCTCCAATAGATTGCACGATTTGCATAACTTGCTCTTGGTAAACAATAACTCCATAAGTCGTTTCAAGTATGGGTCTTAATGGACCATCAAACTCATCATAGAAGTAATTAATTTCTGCACGTCCATGTTTTCTATCAATAAAGTCATCAAGCATTCCTGATTCCATTGGACCTGGTCTATAAAGTGCAAGAACGGCGATAACATCCTCAAAATTTGAAGGTTTTAATCTTTTACATAAATCTTGCATACCATCAGACTCTATTTGGAATAGTCCAATTGTATTTCCTGTTTGAATTAGGTCATAAACACCTTTGTCATTTACATCTGTTGTGATGAAATTTACACGTTTTCCATGACGTTGTTCTATTAATTTATTTGCTTCTTCAATAACAGTTAGGGTTTTTAAACCTAAAAAGTCGAATTTAATTAAGTCAACGTCTTCAACATATTTTCCATTATACTGAGTCGCTAAAGTATCCAAACCACTTGGTTTAAAAAGAGGAGTTTTTTTCCATAAAGGTTCATTTGAAATAACAACTCCAGCTGCGTGAGTTCCTGCATTTCTATTTAGTCCTTCAAGTGCTAAAGCATATTCCCAAACCCTTGCTGCTTGTGGGTCTGCTTCACAAAGTTCTTTTATCTTTGGTTCTTTTTCCCAAGAGTTTTTTAAATCTATTCCTAATTCATCTGGAATTAGTTTTGCCATTGCATCTGCTTTTGCATAAGGCATATCAAGTACTCTTGCAACGTCTCTAATAACTCCTTTTGCTAAAAGCTTACCAAAAGTAATAATTTGAGCAACGTTTGCTCGACCGTATTGTTGAACAACATAATCTATAATCTCTCCTCTTCTACTTTGACAGAAATCCATATCAATATCGGGCATAGATACCCTTTCTGGATTTAGGAATCTCTCAAAAAGTAAACCATAAGGAATAGGGTCAATATCTGTGATTTTTAAAGAAAAGGCAACTAAACTTCCTGCTGCTGAACCCCGTCCTGGACCAACTGGAATACCCATTCTTTTTGCAACAATAACGAAATCCCAAACGATAAGCATATATCCTGGGAATTTCATATTATTGATGATTTCTATTTCAACTTCAAGTCTATCTCTGTACTCTTGATGACGTTCCTCTGGAACTATTTTTAATCTATCTTCTAATCCCATTCGACATTCATGCATAAATAAAATTTTGTCATTTTCAAGAGAATATTCAAGTTCTGGTTCTGGAAGTGTTAAACCAGCTTCCGCTGATTTTTGTCTTGTAAATTTGAAATTTGGAGGAGTAGGATTTCCTAATTTTATAGTTAGATTACACTTATCTGCTATTTCTTGTGTAGCTTCAATAGCTTCAGGAATATCAGCATAAAGTTTTGCTATTTGCTCTGGCGATTTTAGATAAAACTCATGAACACTATGTCTTAATCTATTTGGGTCATCATAAAGTTTATTCATTGCAATACACATAAATGCTTCATGTGCATCGGCATCTTTTTGTTCTAAGTAGTGTGTATCATTTGTAGCAACAACTTTTATTCCAGTTTCTTGTGAAATTCTTAAAATCTGGTCATCAACAAAGTGTTGGTCAGAAATTCCATGACGCATGATTTCTAAATAAAAATCGTCACCAAAAATCTCTTTATATTCAAGTGCAATTTTTTTTGCTTCTTCATAACCTTTTGCACCGTTTTTTACATTTCTTTCATTTTGTGTATTTAAATGCCAGTTTACTTCCCCTTGCAAACAAGCTGCACTACAAACTAAACCTTCAGAGTTTTCTCTTAAAAGTTTTTTATTAATTCTTGGATAATAGTAAAAACCATGCATATAAGCTTGAGAGCTCAAAAACATAAGATTTTTATATCCAATATCATTTTTTGCATATAAGCATAAGTGATATCTTTGTCTATTGGTTTTATCACCAATATCATCACTATTATGAATGTATGCTTCCATTCCAATAATTGGTTTTATTCCTTCATCTCTCATAGCATTATAAAAAGCAATGGCTCCAAACATGTTTCCATGGTCTGTCATGGCAACACTTGTCATTCCCATTTTTTTAACTTTTTTAGCTAGTGGTTTAATCTTATTTGCACCATCAAGTAATGAAAATTCTGTATGTAAATGTAGATGGGTAAATTGAGGTATTTGTGACATAATATAAATCTTTATAATTTTTTATTTATAGTATATCTAAAAAATGTTTTTGAGCCTCTTTAAGTCCAAGATTAAAACACTCTTGCATCTCTTTAAAAGTAAAAAGTGAAAATTCTTTTATGTGGTGTGTTCCTATATAATGGTTAGTATTTTCTATTGTATATTTATGATTTGTGTGTAGTTGTTTAAATAAAATATTTTTTGCATTTTTTATTGGATTTATTCTTTTTTTTGGATTTTCTATATTTTTTGCAAATAAATCTAAAGTATGTATTTCATAACCCTTATTTTCTAATGGTTTAATAGGTAAATTGTCAAATAAACCACCATCAATTAAATACATATTTTCATAAGTAACTGGCTTAAACAAAGGGATTAATGCACTTGATGCCATACACAAAGTAATAGTATCACCACTGTTAAAATAGTGAAGTTGATTTTTTTTTATATCATAAGCACAAACATAAACTGGTTTTGGAATATCCTCAAGTTTTTCAATAGGAAGTAATTCTTTGATGATTTTATTTGAAGAGTCGATTTTTAATAAACCATTTCTAAAAAAGTTGAATTTTAGAGTTTGTTTTATATCTTTTGATGCGAAGATTTTTAATTGTTCTTTTGCTCTTATTCCACTTGCATGAGAAGCACTTATAATTGCTCCAATTGAAGAACCACTATAAGCTTTTATATCAATATTATGTTGTTCACAAAAATCTAATACTCCTAGATGAAAAGCTCCGCGTGCTGCTCCACCACCTAGAACAAATGCAATATTATTTTGATTCATGTTTATCTAACCAATCAATAATTTTAAATTCTCCATCAAAAGTTTCAACAATTGCAGTACAAGACTCAACCCAGTCACCACAATTTAAATATTCAATTTCGTTGATATATCTTATTTCAGCTTTGTGAATATGTCCACAAATAATACCATCAAAACCTTTATTTTTTGCATGACTTGATAAAACTTGTTCAAAATCATTGATAAATGATACAGAAGATTTTACGCTATCTTTTACATATTTTGAGAGTGACCAATATTTTTTTATACCAAATTTTTTTCTAAAAAAATTTAAAACAGAATTTAAATGAAGAAGTAAATCATATCCATAATCACCCAATACAGCTAACCATTTTTTGGTCATAGTAATTGAATCAAAAAAATCACCATGGGTTATGAAATATTTTTTTCCATTAATACTTTCATATTCAAATTCATTTGAGATATTTATAGTGTTACCTAAAATTAAAGGGACAAAAGGTCTTAGAAATTCATCATGGTTACCAGTTATAAATGTAACCTTTGTACCTTTTCTTGCTTTTTTGAGAATCTTTTGAATAACATCTGAGTGTTCTTGCGGCCAAATTAACTTCCTTTTTATTGCCCAACCATCTATAATATCACCTACTAAAATAAGGTGTTCACACTCATTATGTTTAAAAAAATTTAGAAGAACTTTTGCCTTAGAAAAACGAGTTCCTAAGTGTATGTCGGAGATAAAAATGCTTTTATATTTCATAAAAGCATTTTAAATCCTTTTAATTACAATTTGATTTCTTAAACTGCTAATAAACCATTTTTTACATTTAAATATGTTTCTTCATTACAAAGAATATTTACAATCTCTAATGCAAAACTCATTGCTGTTGCTGGACCTCTTGAAGTTATTATATTGTCATCAATTACTATTGCATCATTTTTGTGGTAGCCATTTAATCTGATTTTTTGTTCAAAACTTGGATAGCAAGTATAATTTTCATTTAAAACATCCGCTTCATGAAGAGCAAAAGGTGCTGCACAAATTGCTCCAATGTGTTTATTTTTTTCTTTAAATTCTTTTAGTAGATTTTGAACATTTTTGTCTTTTGCTAGAGTATAAGCATTTGGAAGACCACCTGGTAAAACTATCATATCAAAATCATCAGAATTTATATTTTCAATTTTACAATCAGCTTCAATTTTTATATTATGTGCTCCAATAGTTTGAATATTTTCAACACCTGCTATTGTAACTTCAATATTTGCTCGTCTACAAATATCAATAATTGATATTGCTTCAATTTCTTCAAAACCATTTGAAATAGGAACTATAATTTTTGCCATTTTTTTGCCTTTTTGATTTATTGTAAATATTATATACAAAGGAAATTTAAAATTCTAAAAAATAAATAATTTTAAAGGCTTTTAATAGCGTATTATTCAAGGATATATAAGCAAATTTTAAATAAAATCTAAGCAATTATAAAAAGGGGTTTTTATGTTTAAAAATATTTCTAAAGTAGGTTTTTTAGCAACTTTACTTCTATTTTTCATCTCAGGATGTTCTTATAAAAAGATAGTTTCAAATACTGCTGTTAGTGATGATGTAATAAAAGAATATAGTAAAGTGCAAACGGCAAAGCAACATCTAGAAGTTGCAGAAGATATGCAAAAAAATGTAACTACACAAAATTCGCTAGAAGCTACAATTGCATCGCTTGCAACTCAAATTATGCAAAATAGAAAACTAGATACAAATAAACCTGTACTTATAACATCATTTGTTAGATTAGATCAATTAAAAGAAACATCTGAGTTTGGACGAGTTATAGGAGAGAGTTTGATAAATGAACTTTCAAACAGAGGTTTTAATATTATTGAATATAGAGGGCAAATGGCTGTTTCTATAAATGAACAAGGTGAATATTTTATTTCTAGAAAACCCCACGAAATCAAAAATAAAGTACCAAGTACTTATGTTGTTGTAGGAACATATTCAAGACAAGTTGGAAGAATTATTTTAAATGCTAGAGTTATTGATAATGTTACAGGTAAAATTATTTCAAGTGCAAGATCAACTTATAATCATGGTTTAACGAATGATTGTATGATGTTTAGAGATTGTGCCCCTGCAAGAACTATAAATATTATAAAAGAGCGATAATTTATGGTATTTAAATTATTAAGAATTTCGAAACTCTTTTTAGTTTCTTTTTTCTTAACACTTTTTTTTACTTCATGTTCTTATAAAAATCCAATAAGTGGTTCTAATAATTTTCATTCTTTAATTTCTGGAATGGTTGATGAATCAGCTAATAAAATCAAAAAAAATGTTTCAAATGGTGAAGTTGTTTTAGTATCAGATTTTGTTAATTTAGATAAATTAAAAAATAAATCACAATTAGGTTTTTTATTGTCTAGTATGTTAAAAGATAAATTATCATCACTTGATATAATTGTAAAAGAGATTGAACTAGGAAAAGAGTTTGAATTTGGTCCATCTGGATTTAATCTTTTAACAAGAGAAAAAGATAAAATTGTAACAAATAAAGTTAAATCAAAATATGCAGTTGTGGGTACATATTCAATTTCTAGTAGAAGTTTAAATGTGTTTATAAAATTGATTGATATTCAAACAGGAAATATCTTATCTTCTTCTTATGGAAGAACAGATATTGATGAAGAAATTTTAGGCTTGGAAGGGACTTTAGATAAAAAAGTTTTACCTCCTCAAAGACCTTATCTTTTTTTATAAAATATCTTGAATTAAGAATTGAGGAGTTATTTCTCCTCTAAATTCATTTTTTGCAATAGAAACTATTAAATTTAAAGTTGATGATATATTTGTATTTGAATCATTAAACTTTAAAGCTTCAAAGATAATTCCATTACTATTTAGAGTTAGTTTTAAGTGATTTTTATCACGTCCAATTAAATCATATTTAACTAATGATGTATTTGAAATCTTAAAAATTGGTCTATGATTTTCTAAACCATAAGGTTCAAATTGTTCAAGTATTGATAAAAATTCCAAATCAACTGCTTCAACATCTAATTCACCTAAAGTAATTGGTTCAATATGTAAATCATTTTTGAAATTTTCTAATTCTTTATTTATTATAGTTTTAAATTCTTCAAGATTTTCTTCTTTTAATGATAATCCAGCTGCATTTTTATGTCCACCATAACCTATTAGAAGATGAGAAGCTTTAGTAATTAAATCATAAAGATTTATATTTGCATTTGCTCTTGCACTTCCTTTTGCTATTCCATTATGAATAGAAAAAATAAAAGCTGGTTTTTTATAAGAATTAGAAAGTTTTGATGCAACAATTCCTATAACTCCTTCATGCCAATTTTCTCCCCAAACTACAACGGCATTATCCTCTTTATTTGTTTTAGAATCTGCTTTTTTTGATATTTCTTCTTGTAAAGTTTTTCGATAATTATTTAACTCATCTAATAACGCTAAAGTTTCATTTGCATTGTGAGAGTTTTCAGAAAGTAAAAAATCTAAAGCAATACTTGCATCGTCCATTCTTCCTGCACTATTTAATTTAGGTGCAATAAAAAATCCAATATCATCAGAAACTAAAGAGTCTTTTGCCATTATTTCATTTAATTTTTTAAAAGCTTCTCTTGGTGATGATTTTATTTTCTTTAATCCTTGTTTTACAATTGTATAATTAAGTGTTGTCATAGGCATAATATCAGCAATAATTGCAACACAAAGCAAGTCAAGAAATTCAGCCATATTTACATTTAAATTCATCTCTTTTTTTATAGCTGCACATAAATACCAAGCAACTTGTGCACCACAAATATCCTTAAACTCAAAATTACACTCTTTTTGTTTTGGATTGATTATTGCAAGTGCGAGGGGAATTTTATCACCAACTGTATGGTGGTCAGTAATGATTAAGTCAATATTTTTTTCTTTTAATTTTAAAGAAGCTTCATAAGCTGAGATTCCATTATCAACTGTTATTACTAAACCTTTATCAATTAAATCAACAATTTTTGTTGATAATCCATATCCATGCTCAAATCTATTTGGAATGATGTGATTAACTTTTACGTTAATTATTTTAAAAAAATCAAGCATTATAGATGTTGATACAACACCATCAACATCATAATCTCCTACAATAGTGATAGTTTCTTTATCTAATATTGCTTTTTTGATTCGTTTACTAGCAATTTGAATATCTTTGAAATTTTCAGGTGAAGGTAAATCTGCAAGTTTTGAATAAGGATTATTCAAATGTCTCGCAGAAAGAAGTTCAAAAAGTCTATTTTTTGTTATTTTAGACATTACTTTGTTTTATTTGCTTGTTTTACAAACTCTAAAATAATTGGATTAGGAGTCTCTAAATGAGATGTAAATTCTGGGTGAAATTGTACTCCCACAAACCAAGGATGATCTTTTATTTCAACTGCTTCGATTAGACCATTTGATTGACCTGATATAATCATTCCAGCAGCTTCTAATTGTTCTTTATATTTAGGATTTGCTTCATATCTATGTCTGTGTCTTTCATAGTATATTTCATCATTTCCATAAGCTTTTTGTAATTTAGAACCTTTTAGTGGTTCAAATGGATATTCTCCTAATCTCATAGTTCCACCCATTGGTGATTCATGAGTTCTTAATTGTTTATTTCCACTTTGGTCTATAAATTCATCAATTAAATAAATTAATGGATTTGGTGTTTCAGGATTAAACTCAATTGAGTTTGCATCTTCAATTCCTAAAACATTTCTAGCATATTCGATAATTGAAAGTTGCATTCCTAAACAAATTCCTAAATAAGGTATTTTATTTTCTCTTGCATATTTAATAGCTTCTAATTTTCCTTTAACACCTCTATGTCCAAATCCACCAGCAACTAAAATACCATCAGCATTTCCAATGATCTCATAAACACCAGAATCTTCTATTCTTTCACTATCACACCAGTGAATATTTACTTTTGTATTTAAGTGAGCACCTGCGTGAATTAAAGCTTCAATAAGTGATTTGTATGATTCTTTTAATCCTAAATATTTTCCTACAAATGCAATCGTAACTTCATCTTGAGGAACTAAAATATTTTTTACTAAAGTGTCCCATCTTTCCATATTTGGTTTGATTTTAATATTAAAATGTTCTGATAAAGGATTTAAAATTCCTTCTTTTATAAAATGAAGAGGAACTTGATAAATAGACTGCGCATCACCAGCTTCAATAACTGCATTTCTATCAATATCACAAGATAGAGCTAATTTATCTTTTAGATTTTTTGGTAACTCTTTTTCAGTTCTACAAACTAGCATATGAGGAGTAATTCCTATTCTTCTTAATTCTTGAACAGAGTGTTGAGTTGGTTTTGTTTTTAATTCACCAGCTGCTTTTATATAAGGAATTAAACTTACATGAATATTCATAGTATTTGTTTTTGGTTGCTCATGTCTAATTGCTCGAATTGACTCCATAAATGGAAGTCCTTCGATATCACCAACTGTCCCACCAAGTTCTATTATTAAAAAATCATGGTCATCAGCAGCAGCATAAATTCTACTTTTTATTTCATCAACAACGTGAGGAATTACTTGGATAGTTTTACCTAAATATCCACCTTCTCTTTCTCTTTTTATTACACTTTGATAAACTTGACCTGTCGTAAAACTATTTTTTTTAGTTAAAGTTTTATCAATAAATCTTTCATAGTTTCCTAAATCTAAATCTGTTTCAGCACCATCAGCAGTAACAAAAACTTCCCCATGTTCAAGTGGACTCATTGTTCCTGGGTCTACATTTAAGTACGGGTCAATTTTAAGCATACTTACTTTAAATCCTGATTGTTTTAATATTGTTGCAATAGAAGCAGAAGTTATACCTTTTCCTAGAGAACTAAGAACCCCACCCGTTACAAAAATGAATTTTGTCATAAAAAATACTCCATAAAATTGTTGATAAATATATAATCGCGATTGTATCTAAGTTTTGTTGATAAGTAAGTTAATTAATGTATTCAATTTTAGAGATAAGAAAGTTCTTATCTCTATATAATTTCTATTTAAGTTTATCTAATCTTGGATAGATAAATACAGCTTTTCTAAATACTTTTACTTTTTCTGGATCTTCTTTTGCAAAAGCTTTTAATGTTAAAGTAATAGGTGTATCCTTAGTATTATCACTAACTAAAACTTTATCAGTTTCTAAAATCACAACTTTTTTTGCAAGTTTTCCAGGACTTAAAGTAAATGGTTCAAATCTTGTAATTTTAATGTCTGGATGATCTACTACTTCAATATCATATGTTAACGGAACTGCTTCTGTATTTTGGAAAAGTAATACAAAATTATTTGCAACTACATTATTTTCTTTTACTTTATAAAGTTGAGTTGTTTTATTGATATTTAAAAGCATATGCTCTTTCTCTCCACCCATTACAAATAAAAGACCAATAACAACTAATAAAGCTACAAAATACATAATAGTTGATTTTCTAACCATCTTTGTAGGAATATCATTTTTAATTGCATTAGTACTTGACCATTGAACAAGTGAAGGTTTTCCTAATTTTCCCATAACAGTTGTACAGGCATCAACACACTCTAAACAGTTGATACACTCAAGTTGTAAACCTTTTCTAATATCTATATGTGTAGGACAAACTGTTACACATGATTCACATGTTGTACATTCGTTTGTTTGTTCTGGTAAATCTTTTGCTTTAAAAATGATTTTTTCTTTATTCTCATTATAGATTTGTCCACCTCTATTTGTAGAGTAAATTGCTTGATATGTATCATTATCATATAAAACAGATTGAACTCTTGAATAAGGACATATGTAAACACAAAAATCTTCTTTTAAAAATACTACATCATAGATTAAAAAAGCTGCTATTGCTAAAACAAATCCAATTAAAAATAAATGTTCAGTTGGATTTTGTAAATAAGCAAAGAAATCTTCAGGAGGAACAAAATACCACATAAAATCAGCCGCTGCGATAAGTGCTAAACAAGCCCAAATGATGATACCTATAACTTTTTTTGTTTTGTTCTCTGCTTTTGATAAGTCTGGTTCTTTTTGTTTGTTTTTAATTCTTCTTAAACCTAAAAGTTTAGATTCAATTAAATCTCTGTATATTACCCTGAAAATAGTTTGAGGACATGCCCACCCACACCAAGCTCTTCCACCTAGTGAAGTTACAGCAAAAATTCCTAAAAATAAAAGCATTAATAAAAAAGGCATTAGATATAACTCTTGCATATCAAATGCTGTTCCTAATAAATGTAACTGTTTTTTATCAAAAGATAGTAAAAAAATATGATTACCATCAATTCTAATAAATGGCATTCCTAACGCAACAATTGTTGCAATTATGTATCCATAATATCTTTTAATCCTAAATGGAGTTTTATTTAAAAACTCATTATTCTCTTTCATTTTAAAACCTTTATGATTTTTTTAAAATTTTATATAAACTAACCTTATGATTTGCATAAATAATTATAAGAATTAGTTATATTAAAATATTTAAGGTTATTATAATTGAGTTAATTTATTAAATAAAGCAATTTTTTCTTTCACCTCTAAAATCATATCATCAAGTTTCTTTATTTCAAAATTTGTGATAGTTGGATAATCCTTTATAGTTGATTCAAAATTATTTATAAGTTCATCAATATTTGAATATTTGATTACTGGAATATTTAATTTAGAAATTAATTTATCATTATAACTTTTATCTTCTCTTTTAAATAAAACAGGAAAATTACCACATGATAGCGATTCATAAGCAGTTTGGATTGAACTTGTAAGAAGATATTTTGAATTTTGTATAGTTTGAACATACTCTTCTTCATCAATAACATTTGAAAAGTGATTTTGAAATATTTTTTCATTTCCCAAAAAGAAATAATGTCCCATTAGAAGATTTAAATCAAATTTTTTTGAATCTTTTAATAAATCTAACAGTAAATTATTATAATCATCATCTCCAAAAAAAAGAGTTTTTTCAAAAATGCTATTTTCACTTTTTTTATAAAGCGTAGTATCAACTATAATATCATCATTTTTAATTTCATATAACAAAGAACAAAACTCTTCCATCTCTTTTCTCATCTCTTCGTTTGTTTCATTTGAATCATAAATCAAAATATCTTTTCTTTGCATAATATTAGGAAGATTTCTTATTACATCAATATTTACATATTTTTTTATTTCTAAATTATCTTTTGCAAAAGCTCCTGCTCTAAAATCACTTGTACATAATATTGGATTAAACTCTTTTAATAAATTTGCAATGGCTGCACATCTTTTTGTCGCTTCTAATCCAATTGTATGACCACTTTTTGCATATAAATAAATTTGCATATTATAAACCTTTAAAAAAAATTAATTATTAAAATTAGTTTTATTTTATAAAAATAAAATAAATAAGCGCCTTAAAAGTAAAAATTGTATCCAAATGAAAATTACTAGAAGATTTTCTTTTAATAAGATATTTTATAATAAATATTAAAGCATAATTTATTAAAATGTATAAAATTATGATAAGGAAAATTTATGAAATCATCATTTAAAAGAGTTATGTTTTTATCTTTTTTAATAGTTACATTTTTTAATTTTAATGTAAATGCTCAAGAAGGAAAAGTTATAGGTGGTTCAATGCATGAAATACCTAGTTGGTTTAAAGAGAGCTTTTTAGATATCAAAGAAGATATTGAAGAGGCGGAAGCAAAAAATAAACATTATATGATTTTTATGGATTTAGAAGGATGTCCATATTGTGCAAAGATGTTAAAAGAAAGTTTTATTAATGAAAATAAAACAAGTGATTTTATTAAAAAATATTTTGATGTAATTGAGTTAAATGTAAAAGGGAGCAGGGAAGTTACTTGGGATGAAAATACGACTTTAACAGAAAAAGAATTAGCAGAAAAGCTTGAAATTCAATATAGTCCAACAATTTTATTTTTTGATGATAAAAAAGAGACAATTGTAAGAGTTAATGGTTATAGAAATCCATCAGACTTCAAATATATCTTGGAGTATGTTCAAGGTGAACATTATAAAAAAATGAGTTTAACTGAATATGTAAATAAAATAGAAAAACAAAATCTTTATACGTTTAAAGATAATAAAATGTTTAAAAATATCAAAGATTTATCAAAAATAAAAACACCATTAGCTGTTGTTTTTGAAGATGGTAGTTGTACTCAATGTGATTATTTTCATGATAAAGTATTAAAAAATAAAGATGTCATGGATGAGTTTAAAAAATTTACAATAGTGAGATTTGATACAAATAGTAATGATGAAATTATTGATGTCGATGGAAATAAAACAACGGCAAAACAATGGGCTCAAACGATTAATTTAGATTATAGACCTGGAATTTTACTTTATGATAATAAAAAATTAATTTCAACAATTGATGCACTTTTATATCCTTTCCATTTCAAAGAATTACTAAGATATGTAAGTGGAAAATATTATGAAAAATATCCAAAAAGTTATTTGGATTATTTAAAAGTAAGACAAGAGGAACTTTTGAAAAAAGGAATTAATATAAATCTTGGAGAATAGAAGAAAATAACACTTCATAAGAAGTGTTATTTATGATTTTTTATTGAATAATGTCATATTCATTAAAATTTGAGAATAGATTTTCATTTTACATTCCTTTTAATTTAAGATTTTATACTATTATAGATTAAATTCTTATATTTTAATGTTTACAATAAAAAATGATAATGTGGAGAGAAGTAAAAAATATAGCAGTTTGTAATAATATACTATATTAAATTTAATTCTTCACTTAAGTCTTTTATAAGTTTGGATAGTGGTCGTTTGTGTAAATCTTCATCTTTTAAATAACCGCAAGTTAAAAACCTATGAATTTCATCTTCATCAAATCCTATACCAGATAATGATTTTTTTAATGAATTAAAATGCTCTTTTGTATTTTCTTGTTTAAATTTTATATAAAGTTCGTGAGCAATATCATCGTGATATTTGTAAAACTCTTCTAGTTTAAAATAGTCATTGTTCGAGTCAATCTTTTTATCTAAAGTAATGTCGAATTTACTAGGAGATGTAATATCAAGTTTAAATTTAAAATCATCTTCTTTTACTTCATAAGGATTTTTTAAATTATCTTTATTACTATCTTTATTACCTTTTGCAGTTGTTCCATTACAAATAGAACATGATGGTATAAGATTATAAAAGCTAAGTCCTAAATAGGGGTAAAAAGCTTTTGGATAAAAGTGGTCAATTTCAGGTCGAATAATTCCATTTTTTTTAATGGAATAAATATATGCTCTATTACAGTACGGACAAGTATTTAAACCTATACTCTGAACAAATTTTAATCCATCAAATCTTTTATTGTTTTCATATATATTTGAAATAAATATATTATAAAAAATTCTATTTAGATTATTACTAGTATCTTTTAAATTTGGGAATTTTGTTTCAAATTCAGTTATTGTTTTTTTTAGATTTTCCACATCTGCTTTTAAAAGTTTTTTAATAGTATCTTTGTTATTGAAAGAAATTATGAAATTCTTTTCATCTTCTGAAAGATTAATTACACTTCTTTTTTTAGTTGCTTTTAGTCCATCGTCTTTAATGATTCTGTTAAATTGCTCATGTACATATTCCCATATTTTTTCCGAGAATGAATCTATTTGAAGTAAATTAGCTTTCAGTATTATCATCTTTTAGCCTTTTCAATTCATTTTCAAGTTGTTTGATTTTGTTTTGTTTTTGTTCTTCTTTAGTTAAAAATTTTTCATTATATTTTTCTTCTAGTTTATGTTTTAAAAAAGGTTCTCCTACAAATTGTATAATTTGCCAAGCTTTTTGTTTATTCATATTTTGAGTAGGCTTATCAGCTAAATAGTTAATAACATCTTGTATTGTTTTTTCTGCAAACTCTCCCATAAGTCCACCATCCATAAAAAATCCATGAGAAAGTAAAGTATGAATATTTGCTCCAAAAGTTTGTTTTCCATCTTCAAAAGGATAAATTTGTGTTCCATTTTCTAAAAAAATTACATTTTCTTTTGGTAAATCTGAAAGGATAAATGGGGAGTGAGAAGAAAAAATTAAATGAAACTTTTTATTTGGTATAAACTTTAAAAAATCCAAAATATAACCTATGGTATTTTTTTGCCATTTAGGATGAAAACTTAATTCTATCTCATCTAGTAGAACTACAAAATTATCTATTTCAAAATGAGGTACTATTTCGTCGATATGTGGTGAATAATAAGACAAAGCATACAATTGATTTAAAATAAATATTAATTGTTGTTCACCATAACTTAAATCATTTAATTTCTTATCCTTAGTATCACAAAGTTGAATTATAAAGTATTCTGATGAAAAACTAGCCAATATTACTTTGATTATTTTTTCATTTAATTTATCTATATCAAAAGATAAAACTTTTAATCTTGAATCACTTAACCAAGTATCATTATGATTAATCACTTCTAATACATTATTATTTGAATATTGTTTTAAATCTATTTTTGAAAGATAATCTTTGTGCCACAAATTAAAGTATATATTTTCATCATCTGTATTTCCTAATTCAAAACTAGGATTAAAAAAATCAAAATCATGCTTCGGTTTTTCATAAGAGCTTTGATTATTGAGTAAATTTAATATTTCCTTTGAAATAGTAAAAAAATCATCAATAGGTCTATTTCCATTTATTTGACTTAATAGTTTATTAAGTAAATCTTTAGTTTGTTTAGTTTGTTTTTCTTGATAATAATTTTCTATTTTTGAATAATCAAAGAATATATTTATAGTTTTTGGAATAAAAAACTTCTTAAATTTATCTAATTGATTATTTTTTTTTAGTTCAAAATAGTTTAATAAAATATTTTTTTGATTTCTAATAAGCTCATATTGTAAGCTTATTATTCCATTTATACTTCTATAATTTTTTTTTGGAAAAATTAATTCATTAAATTTATTTGCATAAATATCATAAGTAAAAGAGTAGTTAAAAATAAGAAATTCTATTTTATTTTTATCATATAATTTTTTATATTTTTTTTGTAAAAAATTATAATTTTTATGAGAGCATTCTAAATAAAATATCTCTTGTTTTTGATTGCTAAATATTGCGAATCCTCTAAAATCAAAGTCTATTAATCCTTTATGTAAAATATTTAATATACTACTTTTCCCACTCCCATTTTCTCCTACAATAGCAGTAATATTAATATTTTTAGGAAAAATATTGACATAATCTTCTGGAGTTATTTCTAATTCACAATCATCTTTTAATTTTCCATCTTCATAATTCGGGAAAAATTTACATTTAAATCTAGGTGAAAAGTTAAATCCCTTATCATTAATATTTTTATATTTTTCTACCCATAAATAAACTAATTCCATAAAAACCCCTGAATTATACTATATAAAGTTATATCATACTTTTTTCTACAATTTTAACAACTTTATCAAATTCAATTGAATTGTTACCTTGAGTAAATATTTTGGATATATTGTTATAATTATTATTTACTTTATATTGCTTACCAATATTTGGTTTTTTAGGATTTATATATAAATCTAATATATTACTATCAACAAGAATTTTTGCATATTTTTCTAATCCTCTTCTTTTTAGTACATCTACTTCATAAGGATAAAAATTGCCATTTTTGTAAAATTGTCTAAATAATAATTCTAAGTCATCTCTTATTGACTTTCTTTTTTCTTTCTCTACTTTTTTACTTTCTTTTAATAATTCTTCTATTTCAATAGTATTGCAATTAATAAATTGTTCTCTTTTTATTGTTATAGAAATATTATCTTTTTTAGGTGTTAATGATTTAAATGTAGATTCTATAAACTTTGTATTATCTGACATATTCGATTCCCAAAAATATTCATAGTTTTCAAAATAACAATTTCTAAATACTTTATCTTTAAAGTTAAATACAGGTTTAATAGTATCATTTGTATATAAATTAACTATACAAAGATTTTCAATCTCATTGCTACTATTATTCTCAAATAATGTAGTTATTAAATCAGTACAATTTTCGCTAGTAATCTTTTGTTGTTTTTTTAATAAAATCATTAAAAAAATTAGAATTGAAGATATTTGTTTTCTTTTTATTTGTATTTTTTTTTCTTCTTTAATAATTTTTTCAATGTTTTCCAAACAAAATAGTTTTAATTCATCATCAAAAGATATCCTTTCTAAAATATTTTCAAATAAGTTTGTATCATAATTAATATAATTAACCATTGTATTTAAAACTTTTTCATCGATAGTATTAGGTTTATCTTTAAAATAAATTGTTATACCTAATCCCTTAAAATATTCATTGAAAAAATCATATCTAAAAAATATTCTTTTATTATCAGTATTTAAAATTGTATGTGATTTTAAATTTTCAATAATAGAAATAAGTGAATTATCAATTTTCAGTAAATCATCAATTATTATTGTTCCATTATATTCTATTGCTAAATTAATGAAGAAATCAATTTGCTTATCAATACTATTCATATTTCCTAATTTATGAATCTCTCTATCACAAATACTTCCAATTAAATAATCATTTGCAATTTCAGGATTTAAATAGTCGCTATCTAATTCTAATTTATCGAATTCATCATCTTCACTTAATTTTTTATTAATTATATATACTATTGTATCTAATATGTAAGGTATATAAATATCTTCATCATTGGCTCTTTTAATTGCAAACTTATTAGCTAATTTCATTGCTTTGCCTATTTGACTGGTCAATTTCCCAAAACTTTTAATGAAAAATTCATTTGCTAGAATTTCATTAAATGGTTTTAGATGTATATTTCTTACACCAATATTTAACTTATCCCAAAAATAATCTCTACAAGTAATTATAATTTTACATTTTTCACTATTATTAGAATAATTAGAAAAAATTGAATTTAAAAAGCTTGAAATATCAAATCTTACTCCAAGTCTTGCTATAATTTCATCAATTCCATCTAAAACAATTAATAAATTACCGTTATCTACAGAAATTTCAAATAATTTCTGAGTTAAAATTTTTTGAACACTTTTTTTAAAAGCTGCAGCTTCATAAAAATAGAAAATATCATCAATTATTTCATTTCTCTCTGATATTTTAATTATTTCATTTATTATATCTTTTGATTCAATGTAAAGTTTAGCGACGTTAGTATTTTTAATAGAATCTAAAAAATACTTTACTAGCGTAGACTTTCCAACTCCACCATAACCTTTCACAACAAGAATAGGGTCATTTTGTCTATCGTACCATTCATTTAGTATTTTTAGAGCAGTTTTGTCTTTTGTATCTTCTACAGAGAAACTTTCAACAAAATTGCTAATATCAAATTCTTTATAATCAAAGAAATCACTTTTAAAAAAATCCTCAAATAAGTGAGTGTAGCAAAAATCTTCAATGAAATATACATCCTTTGCATTAAAAGAGTTTTTGATATTTTCAATCCTATTTTTAGGATTTAATACATTTTTCTCATCAGGTTTTTCTGTAAGTATGTATAACTTTAATAATTTATTATATATATTGTGAGTTATTAAATAATCATATGTTTTCTTTTGAGTAGAGTTTTCATGAAGATACAAAAAGTATATATCATCAGCAAAACTACCTTGAGAGATAAGATATAATTCAAAAATAATTCTTTCTTCCCAATCACTAACTTTTTCGAATTTTTGTTTTAAATTCCAATCTTTTTTTTCTACTAATGAGTCAATTATTTTTTCTATAGTTCTTTCTTTTTTCTCTATTATTTCTGTAAAATTGTCTTCAGTTGAAATTTCTTTTTTTTTAAATTTAATTTCATTTATTTTTGCTGCAAAGTCTAATAAATATTGATTTCTATTTGAACAAGGGATAGCGTTGTTAAAATTATCAAACTTTAACAAATTTTGAAATGATAAAGATTTCTTTTCCTTTATATCCGTATAATCTTTTTTCATAGGCATAAATATTTGTTTTTCAGATAAATCTGAAAACTTACTAAAATTACAATTTGATAATAATATTGGAATAACTTTAATATTGTATTTCTCTTCATAGTTTAAAGCTACTTTATATTCATATTCTTGAATGTATTTTGAATTTAAAAAATTTGTACTAATTAACATTATAATTAAATCACTTTGTTTTAATTCATTTTGTATTTTTTGGTGCCACTTCTCACCTAATTCAATATTTTTATCAAACCAAATATCTATTCCTACATCTTTTAAATGGTTAGTTGATTCTTTAATAAAAACATCTACTATGTTAATATCGTCATGTGAATATGAAATAAAAGCTTTTCTTCTCATTTGTAACCTTAAGTTATTTAATTATAGTTTTAATTATAATTTTAAAAAGGAAAAACTTAAATTAAATTGCTATCATAAAAATAATGAAAATAAAAATTATATCTAACACTCTAGTTAGAAAATTAATCTTTATAATAAGAAATAGTACAAAAAATTTTGGATAAATTGATATCTATTTAATATAAATTAATAATACGAAGAAATATTTTAATATTTGTATAAAAGACTATTTACACTATAATTTATTAAAATTACTTTGGATACAAATTATGTATGATGATGCAATAACTTTTGGACAAAGACAAATTAAAAAAAACTATCGTTCCGTAACTGGACATTTCCCAAGTGTTAAAAATGATAGATCTATTGGGTTTGAATCCTCACTTGAAAAAATACTTTTTCTTTATTTAGAATTTGATAACACTGTAGAAACTTATCAAGAACAACCTAGAATCATGATAATTAAAAATGGTAGACCACAAAAGTATGATGTAGATTGCTTTGTTAAAAGATACAAAAAATCAAATCTAAAAGATGCACTTATTGAAGTTAAATACTTAAGTGAATTTGAAAAAAATAAAGATACCTATGAAAAGAAATTTAATGCTGCAAAAATAAGATGTGATGAAATAGGTGTAGATTTTAAATTTTTAACTGAACTAAATTTTAATGAAATTTATATAGCAAATATCGATTTTCTGTATAGATTTATTCTTCATCCATCAGAAGATAAGTATGATGATATTATATTGGATAAATTAAAAGATAAAAAAATGACAGCACTTGAACTTGCAAACTTAATTATGAAATCACCGATTGAGTATCAACGAGTTTCAAATAATATCTGGAAACTTGTGGCTAAAAATATTATAAAAACTGATTTAGAAAATGAAAAAGTCACTATGAAATCTATGGTGGAGATAAATAATGGGAGTAATTAAATTTAATATAAACTCAAAAATATTTTATGAAGATTATGAATATATAATAAAAAGTTACCCTTCTGCTGATAAAGTTTTATTAAAACAGAGAAATAGTCCTTACGATGAGATTATTGTAAAAGTAAATGATTTAATAAAAGATTCTAAAAATGCAAATGAACCTGAAAAATCACAAGTAGAATATGGTGATAAAGCTCTCGATAAAGCAAGAGAAAAATATGAAATAATTAAACCTTTACTTGAAATGGAGAATCGAACAGCTAAAGATGTAGAAAAACGAGCTAAAAAATTTAAAAAAGGTATGGCAACCCTTTATAGATGGATTGAAACTTTTGAGAAATATGGAACAGTTAGTTCTTTAGCTGGAAATAGAGAAAATTGTGGAGGTAAAGGAAAATCTAGATTTCCTCAAGAAACAGAGGAAATTATAAATACAATAATCAATGAAGTATATTTAGATGAACAACAATTGCCATTTTCAAATATTTACAATGTCATTGTTAATGAATGTAAAAAATTTAATGTTCAGATTCCTAAAAAAGGAGCTATAAGAAATCGGCTTAATAATATTAATCCCAAGTTAATTGCAAAACATAGAAAAAATATTAGTGTAAGAGAAACCAGAGGAATGACTGGAAAATTCCCTGAAGTAAAATTACCTCTAGATATTATACAAATAGATCATACTAAAGTTGATGTGATTTTAGTTGATGAGGAAACAAGAGAAGAAATAGGAAGACCCTTTATTACTGTTGCTATTGATATGTATAGTAGAATGATTTATGGATTTTATATTTCGTTAAATGCTCCAAGCTATTTTAGTGTAGGACAATGTTTTTTAAATGCAGTATTACCAAAAGATGATTTTTTGAATCAACATGGTATAAAAGGAGAGTGGCCAGTTTATGGTTTACCTCGAAAAATTCACATGGATAATGGAAAAGATTTTAGGTCGATAAGCTTACATAGTTTTTGTAGTGAATTTGCTATTGAGGATATTTATCGTCCAGTAGCTCGTCCTGAATTTGGTGGTGCAGTCGAGCGTGTTATCGGTACTTTTATGAAAAAAACACATCAATTACCAGGAAGTACCTTTTCAAATATATTTGAAAGAGGGAAATATAAATCTGGTAAAAAAGCAGCTGTAACAGTTTCTGAATTAGAAAAGTGGTATGTTGATTTTATAGTAAATGTATATCATAAAACTGTACATAGTTCTTTAGGTATGACTCCTGAAGAAAAATTTTATCAAGGTTTACTTGGAGTCGGAGATGAGAAAGAAATCCCATTTTTACCAATAGTACCTGCTGATACTATAAAATTTAGAATGTCTCTTCTTCCAAAAATAAAAAGAAGTGTTCAAAAAAATGGAATAACTATTGATTATATTACTTATTTTTCTGAAACTCTTAGAAAATATATAATTCCAACTCAATATAAAAAATTAAAACCTGATTTAATAAATGAAGTTGAGTGTAGAAGAGATCCAAGAGATATTAGTAAAATCTATGTTTATGATGAAGATATTAAAGATTATATAATAGTACCATATGCAGATATACGAAGACCAGCTATGGATTTGACAGAATTAAGAAAATCTATAAGTGAAGCAAAAAAAGCTGTTACAGGTAGAGAACTTGAACCTCATGATATTTTTGAAGCACATGAAAGATTAAATCAATATATTTTAGATGCTAAAAAAGAAACTAAATCTGTTAGAAGACAAAAAAGTACAAAAAAACATCAAGAAAAAACAATGGAATATGAATCAAAAGTATTAGATGTTACTCCTAAATCTCAATCAAAATTAAATTTAGAAAAACAATTTAGTGAAGATGATGACGCAGATTATGAAATCTACCCAATAGGCTAATTTATGAATGATAGAAATTTAACGAATGAAGCTTTTGAATATTTAAGTAAAAGTGATGAAGAAAGAATTATATATTGTAAAAAAGACCATTGGATAGGCTATGGTGCAGCTGTAAAATTAATAGAAATTTTAGAAGATAAATTTCTAGACCCACCTCAAATGAGACATGAGGGATTACTTATTTATGGAGATTCAAATAATGGTAAAACAGCAATTTTAAAAAGAATGTATGAATTACATAAAACAAAATTAGATTATGTCACAAAAGATGGTGAAGCAATTTATGAAATCCCAATAATTTATTTCCAAGCACCAACAGTTCCTGATGAAAGTAGATTGTATAGTCTTATTTTAGATGAGTTATGTGTACCTCAAAATAGGATTGAAAAAGTTGCTGTAAAAGCAAATCTTGCAAAACATTTTTTGAATAAACTTGGCACGAGAATGATTTTAATTGATGAAATACATAGTTCATTAAGAGGAAATTTAAATAAACAAAGAACTTTTATAGATGATTTAAAACAGTTAAGCAATAGTTTATCTCTAACAATTGTTTTAGCAGGTACAAGAGAAGCATATTCTGCTTTATCAATAGGAAATGAAACAAGTACAAGATTTCCAGCACTTGAACTTCCTAGGTGGAATAATGATAGAAAATTTAGGTCATTTGTGGCAACTTATGAGAGATGCTTACCTCTAAAAGAAGCTTCAAATATGGCTGATAATGCCGAATTATTAAATGCTTTATTTTATCAATCAGAGGGGTTGATAGGTAAAGCGGTTAATTTACTAAAAAAAGCAGCTATAAAAGCTATAAAATCAAAAAGAGAATATATCACAGTTGATGATATAGAGTATTTACCAAAGTTGTAACATGGCAAAGAAAAAAAGAAATAATGCTTGGGTTCAAGACTATTTCTTTTTAATAGTGCCACAACCTTTGGAAGATGAACTTTTAAGCTCTTGGCTTACAAGAGTTGCTCTTGAACATAAAAGACAACTTCCTATATTTCTAACTCTTTTTATGAAAAAAGAGGGTAGTTCTATATCTAGAACAGATATAGATTTTTTGTATGATGAAAAGTTATATGAAGCTATAGTAAATAAAAGTAATTTGAATAAAGAAGATATTTTTAAAATGTCTCTTCGAAGTGAAGAAGGATATTTATTTACTTGTAATGATTGTTTATATCCTCCAAATCAAATAAGAAAATTAACAGATAAAAGAAACCACTATGGTTTGATGTATTGTCCAAAATGTTTAGCTGAGGATGAAATCCCATATTTTAGAAAAAAATGGAGATATCAATTTTATAATGTTTGTACTAAACATGAAATATTTCTAACTGATAGATGTTGGGTTTGTTATGAAAAGATTAATTTTTCAAAAATAAAACATAATAAAAATTTAGCGGTTTGCAGTAAGTGTGAAAAAGATTTAGGCACTACACTTTTTACAAAAATTCAATCAAACTATAAATATGGACTAAAAGCTGTGAAATGGTTTGAAAAAGGCTTAGATAAGGGGTTCTTTATAATCAATAATCAAAAAGTTCACTCAGTTTTTATATTTGATAGTTTTAAAAGATTTGTTCATTTGCTAGATAGAAGAGAAAAATTAATTTTAGATGATTTTCCTTTGATAAATGAATATAAAAATCTTTGTAAAAAACTTGAAAATTACAATTCAAAAAAGGCAAGTATGATTTATAAAGATTTCTTCCTAACTGCAATGATTTATTTTTTATTCCAAAATTTCCCAATCAATTTTCAAAAATTTGCAAAAGAAAATCATATCACTTATAGAGATTTTTTACATGGATTTAAAGATGCTTCTTTTTGGTATAAAAATCTGATATTTGATTTAATAACAATGGAAAATAAAAAAGGAAGAGATATAGTTGAAAGTGAAGTTATAGGAGCGATAAAGTATTTAGAAAGTATTGGTGAAAGAGTTAATGTTATAAATGTTGCAGAAGTTATTGGTTGTCATCCTAGTATTCATAAAGGGTTTAATAGAATTTATAAACAATTAAATTTTTGAGATTATCAATGAAGATAAATATTCTTCTATTGTAATTCCATTTTTTACACTTTTTTCTTTAGCAATTTTATAAATATGTGAAGGTAGTTGTATATTGTTGATCTCATTAGTCAATAAATTATTGATTTCTAAATCTTGTTTTTTTAGTTTTAAAAATTTATTAATTGTATATAATGCTTTTTCTGGTACTTGATTTTTCTTTTTCCAGTTATTTTGTATGCTTTTAGAACTATATCCAAGTTCTTTTTCAATTTGTCTAACACTTAGATTGTTTTTTCTCAAGTAATCTAAAAATTCACTATAATTCAAGAAATCCCTTTATTAAATTGTATAATAATATATAAAAAATTGTGAAAAGTCAATAATATATTGAAAAAATAATTTATAAATAAGATAAAATCAATATTTAATTGATATATTTAACTTGTTTATAATAAAAATATGATAAAATGTCTTATTTGAAAATAGGGATTATTTAATAAAATGAGTATAAAATTAGAGCTTAGTGCTTCTTTGCAATTTGGTTTATCAAAACTAGACATGCTTTCAAATAATACTCCTTCTATGGGACTAAAGTTTGTCTCAGATGATAATATAGAATTAAATAATTATATAAAACTTCATTTACTTGATGCAAAAAAATATGGAGCTCAAGCTGTTTATTTTAGATTTTTTGAAAATCGACCACCAATCCCTCAAATTTATATTTATGATTCTGATGTAGATATTAATACTTTACACAAAAAACTTTGGAGTTCTTGTAAAATACCAATTTTCTTTGTAATTACAAATAATGAAATTAAAATATTTAACAGTATGTCTAAAAATGACATTAATGAACAAAATATAAAGCCAATTGAAATAATTAATTTAGCATCAAATGTTCAATCAAAACTTAATAAATTTTCTGCAAAAATGTTTGATACGGGGGAGTTCTGGAATAATGAGTATAATAAAAGCTTTTCTCATAAAAATAGTGCTTACAATTCATTATTAGACAAACTTGAAATTGAGAGAAAACGACTTATAAATAAAAGTAAATTATCTCCAGCGTTGACAAATAGTCTGTTAATTAAATCTATTTTATTAAAATATCTAGAAGAAAAAGAGGTTTTTGGATTAAATTATTGGGATAAGTTTCTTGCAGGTGCAAAATCATTTATTGATATTTGTACATCAAATAAGGCTTTAGTTGATTTATTTGATGCTTTAAGTAATCATTTTAATGGTGGAATATTTAAACTTTCTGATGAAAATAAAAAAGAAATAATAAATGCTGATTTAAAAGAGTTTAAATATTTTTTACAACCAAATATTGACAATAATAAACAATTATATTTCTGGGATTTGTATTCATTTAAAGATTTGCCAATTGAATTGATAAGTAATATTTATGAATTATTTTTAACAGAAGATGAAAAAGAAGGAGTGGTTTATACTCCATCAGTATTAGTTGATTTTATTATTGATGAAATGATACCTTTGAATGATACTAATTTAGATTTTAAAGTAATAGATCCTGCTTGTGGATCAGGTATTTTTTTAGTAAGTACTTTTAAGAGACTAGTTCAGAGATGGATGATTCAAAATGACTTTAATCAACCAAGTGTTCAAGTTTTAAAATCTTTAATTTCAAATAATATATTTGGAATAGATGAAAAAAAAGAAGCGGTTGAAGTCGCAAAATTTAGTCTTTCCTTAGCTCTATGTGAAATTCTAGCACCAGAAATTATATGGAATGAATTACATTTTGATGATTTATCTCAAAATGGTAATCTAATTGCAAATGATTTTTTTGATGTTATAGTAAATAAAGAAAGCTATCCTGATATGAAAGATTTTGATTTAGTAATTGGAAATCCACCTTTTATTGCTAAATTAACAACAGAATCATCGAAATTAATAGAAAATAGAACTTTAAATGAGAATATAATTAGACCTAAATTACCTGATAATCAGTTAGCATATTTATTTCTTGAGCAAAGTTTTAAATTACTCAAAAAAGATGGTTTTCTTTCTATGATTCAACCTTCAGGTTTTTTTTATAATAATCAAGCAAAAGAATTTAGAGAGTATTTATTAGGAAATTTTAATCTTAGACAAGTTATAGATTTTTCTGGATTAAATAAACTTTACGATGGAAGTAAAAAAAATAAAAATGGTAAAAAAGTTTCAATTGATGTACCAACTTCTGTAGTATGTTTTGAAAACAATAAACCTAATATCGAAAATAGTGAAGTTTTACATCTTACAGTTAGACAAACATTTGAATCTAAAGAAAAATTATATTTTAATTTAAGTTATTATGATTTTCATTGGATAAGTTATAAGGAATCAATAGAAAACAAATATATTTGGAAGTGTAATCTTGTTGGAGGAAGTAGGATAGTTGATATTGTAAATCGGTTAAATCAATATGTGAAATTTGAGAATTATATAGAGGAGAAAAAAGTAAATAATGATTGGATATATTCTTCAGGATTTTTTGTTGGTAATAAAAAAACACCTGCTGATTACTTGCATAATGCTCTTGCATTACAGGCTTCACCTAAAAATGCTTTAGATGAAAATGGTATCGATTGGAATAAAACTTATATTATTAGTGAAAAAAAATTTGAAGCACCAAGAAATCCTTTATTATATAAGACGCCTTTAATTTTTAGAAAAACATTAAATAAAAGAACTATGCTTGTTGACTATTCTGAAAGAGATATTGTTTTTAGTCATAGTTTTTTTGGAATTAGTGCTCCTGCAATAGATCAAGTTTTTTTAAAAGATATTTTGAAAAATTTTAAAGAATATAGTAAAGAGTTTATTTTTTATATAATTGCAACAAGTGGTAAAACAGGTATTGATATGGCAACGGTGTTATATAAAAATGATATTGATAATTTACCATATCCTCAAAATATAGAGAATATAAGACTTTCTCAAATTGAGAAATACTTTGCGGATGATACAATTGATTATATGCTTGATTGGATTAATGGAAAACAGAATTTACCAATATTTAGGAATGTTGATAAAAATCAATTGGTAGAATATCAAAAAATATATTGTTTTTTATTAAACACAATATATGATAAATTTGAACCTTTAGAAATATTACAAACAGAGCAATTTGTAATAATGTCTTTTTACTATAATAAAATACCAGAAAATCATATGTTTAACAATACTTTAAAAGATGCTGATATTGAAATTTTAATTAATAATAAGATAGGTAAAAATATTAATGTTACAAGAATATTTAAATATTATGATAATCATTTAATTTATATTATAAAACCTAAGCAATATCGCTACTGGCTTAAATCTATTGCTGTAAGAGATGCTGATGATACTTTTGCTGATTTAGTAGATATGAGATATTAATTTATGCAAGCAAATAATAAATCTATTAAACAAAGAGGATATGGTCAGCTTCGTAAGGAAGACAAACCTTTATATCTTTTAGCAATTGAATTCGTTGAGGAAATATTATTAAAATTAATTCAAGATGATGAACGAGAAAATGCTTTAACAGAGAAATTAATACAATTATCTATATTCAATCAAAATCCTGTAAGATGGGCTCTAGTTAGAGAAAAAGTAAATAAACATAAATCAAGTGAAGATATTGGTATATCACATAAGTCAAATATACATAAAAATATTTTTGTATTTGAAGCAAAAAGACTAAATAATACATTCGATAATGCTCGTAAAAAAGAATATGTAATTGGTAAAAAAGGTGGCATAGAACGATTCAAACGGGATCTCCATGGTAAAGATTTAGCTCATTCAGGTATGATAGCGTACGTTCAAACTGATGATTTTAATACTTGGGAAAATAAGATAAATGATTGGATAAATGAAGAAATTATAGCCCCGTCTTCTCCAAAATTAAAATGGCAAAGTGGTGATAAATTAATAAAACAAAACAAAACTTTACAGATTGCGAAATATACTTCATGCCACAGTCGTTTATCAAAAGAACAAATTAATTTAACTCATTTATGGGTTAATCTTGTAGATTAACCTATTCTAATATTTATTATGAAAGAATCTTTTTTGGAAGATATTCTATTTTTATTAATAATCCTACATACCATTTCCCAAGCTGGATTTCATTTAAATTTTCATTTCTCTCATGATTCTTTTTGGTAAATTTAGGATTAGTTTGAGAATATCTTTTTAGTATATTATCTATTCCTATATCTTCTTTAAAATATAGATTTATAAAAAAATCAAAATTACTACTTTGTATTTGTGAATTAGATATTATTACCCAAGTTGAACAAGCAGAATAAGTATTATTTTCTAATTCTAATAATCCTACATAAGAATTTTCATATTTAAATGTTGCCGTTAAATATTGTCTAGGTCTTTTTTTTATTTTACATTTTGGATTGATTTTTGTTTCATCATCTTTAAGTGTATATTGAGGTAAATCTTTTTTCTCATTTAAATGAAAATCTTTTATATCAGTACGTTGCTGTAAAAAGTTTATATATTGATTGAAAACTACAAAATTATCTATTTCAGTTAAAGGTTTAGTTTCCGATTCTTTTACAAATTCACTTGAAATAACAACTTTTCTAATTGTTTTATTCCCTTTAGAAGAAGATTCTGTTAAGCTTTGATCAGTTATATCATCTGTTTGCTGCTCTTTATAGATTTTTAGTAAATCATTTATAATATCTCTAGTTGAAGATTCTTCATCTACTGGAATATCATTTAAACTACCACAACTTTTTTTTCTATCTTTTTGATGATATGTTTGAGTATTTCTTTTACTTGCATGTATTATTTTTAATACTTCAGATGTTTCATTTGGAATGTCTTTTTCTACTTTTGGAAGATTCTCTATATCTCCTAAATTTAAGGTTACTTTATTCTTTTCTATAATTTTTGTTAGTTTTTCAAAACCTATATCTGAATAATCATTTGTGATTTCATGAATAAAGTAATATTTTTCATTTGTTTCTTTATTTGTAACAAGTGAACTTTTAGTGTCAATTTGAAATTCTTCTTTTGTTGGGAAATTAAATTTTAAATGCATTTTATATAAATCTCTATCATAATTCTTTTCTTGCATATATTTCAGATAATTGTGGATATATCTAACTACATTATCAAACTCTCTAATTGCACTTTTTTGACAAGCATATCTATGTATAAAAGCCGCATCTTCATCTGTTCTATAAGTAGGTAAAACTATCTTTGCATTAGCTCTATCATCTTCACATATAATATACAATTCATTTAAAGTAGAGTCTAAAACAGCTTCTCTTAATTGTGAAAATCTAAAGTAATAATATATTCCTATAGCAAAGTGAGGAATGATTATTTTAATATCATCTTGCTCGACTAAATAACAATTAATATTTTTGGCATCTTTAAGAAATTTATAGCTCCATCCTGATAAAGTTCCAATATTTTCTTTATCTAGAATATCTTTTAGTTTTTTTTCATTATTTTTATTAATAAATTTTGTATTTATTTTAAAGCTTTTATCTGCAATATCTTTATTTAAATATTTTTCAGTTTTTTCACCATTTTTAAATGATTTACAAAGAGGATAGTGAGTAAATAAAAGTTCTGGAGATACTCTGTAAGTAAATATTTGATTTTTAGACATATTTTTAACAACAACTTCATAGTGGCTATTACCAAATTTATCTTCATCAAGTACAATTTTTAGAGGAAATAGAAATTGAAAAGTATCATCTGGATTATTAACCATAAATTCAGGAATGATACTTTTCTTCTTTGCCATGTTAGATTAAACTCCCATTATCAAATTTTAATGTACATATTCTCACTTTTTAATGTCCATTCTCATTTTTTAGTGTTTTTGACAAATAAATTTAAGTTTAAGTGTATTATATCAAGTGCTGCTGGCGTAATTCCCGATATTAAACTTGCATTGAAAAGAGTTGGTGGTTTGTGTTTTTGAAGCTTTTCAATTACTTCATTTGATAAACCTGGTAATCCTTTATAATTAAACTCATCAGGAATCGTAGTTTTTAACATTTTTTTCATTTTTTCAATTTGTTTTTGTTGTTTTTGGATATATCTATAATATTTTGCTTCAATTATAATTTGTTCTTTTAAATATTCATCAATTTGAGTTAAACTAGGAACTAATTTATCAAATTTTGTTGAGTCTATAGTATTTCTTCCTATTAAATCTACAAGTAGAACTTTATCATTAATTTTCTCTTCACCTATTGATTCTAAAAGTTCTAAAGTCTCTTTTTTTGATGTTAACCATTCATTTGCCATAAATTCTATTGAATCATCTAAAGTTTTTCTTTTATTTTCAACTTTTGCCATAGTTTCATCATCTATCAAACCAAATTCATATCCATATTGACTTAATCTTAAATCAGCATTCTCTTCTCTTAAAAGAAGTCTATATTCAGCTCTGCTCGTGAACATTCTATATGGTTCATTAGTACCTTTAGTTACTAAATCATCTATTAAAACACCAATATATGCTTCATCTCGTCTTAAAATAAAAGGTTCTTTTTCATCTATTGCTAAACAAGCATTTATTCCTGCTATTAGACCTTGTGCTGCAGCCTCTTCATAACCAGTTGTTGCATTTATTTGTCCAGCAAGATATAAATTTTTTATTTTTTTAGTTTCAAGTGAATGTTTTAATTCTGTTGGATCAATATAATCATATTCAATAGCATACCCATATCTTATAATTCTTGCATTTTCCAAACCTCTAACAGAGTGAATCATCTCTTTTTGTACATCAATAGGAAGTGAGCTTGACATACCATTAATATAGTATTCTGTACACATAGCTGTTTGTGGTTCTAAAAATAATTGGTGTCTATCTCGTTCAGCAAATCTATTTACTTTATCTTCAATACTTGGACAATATCTAGGTCCCAATCCTTCAATTTGTCCTGTAAAAAGTGGAGCTCTATAAAAGTTTGATGAAATAATTTCATGAGTTTTTTCATTTGTATAAGTTATATAACAAGGATATTGAGTTGGAGCAAATTTAGATTTATCTGTTCTAAATGAAAATGGTGCTGGATTTACATCTCCACCATGCATATCCATAACTGAAAAATCTATTGAATTTGCATCAATTCTTGATGGAGTACCAGTTTTTAATCTACCAACTCTTAGTCCTAACTCTTTTAATTGAGTTGATAAAGTAGTTGATGGAAGTTCCCACGCACGTCCTGCTTCGTATTTATTTTCACCAATGTGAACAAGTCCACGCATAAATGTACCTGTTGTTAAAATAACTTTTTTTGCTGTAAACTCTTCAGTTAATTTTGTTTTTACACCATATATTTCATTTTCATTTTTTACTAATAATGCAGTTACTTCATCTTGATAAACTTCTAGATTTGGAGTATTATGACAAACTTTTCTCATGTAAGTTCTGTATTTATCCATATCAATTTGAGCTCGACTTCCTTGAACAGCTGCACCTTTAGAAGCATTTAGTATTCTAAATTGAATACCAGCATAATCAGTACAAAGACCCATCTCTCCACCAATTGCATCGAGTTCTCTAACTAAGTGTCCTTTTGCAAGACCACCAACTGCTGGGTTACAACTAGCAGCTCCAATTTGTTCAACTAACATTGTAATAAGAAGAGTTTTTTTACCCATTCTTGCACTTGCTAGTGAGGCTTCAATTCCTGCATGACCACCTCCAACAACAATTACATCATAATCCATTTTATTCCTTTTGATTAAGAGAAAATTATATTTTGAATTTTTTATAAATCAACTGTATCTTTTTAAGTTTTATAGTAAAGTAAGTTAAAATTAGCTTCTCAACATTTTTTCGATATTATACCTAAATTTTAACAAAAGGTTTTTTAAGTGTTTACAGGACTTATACGAGAATTGGCAAAAGTTGTTAGTTTTAAAAACAATTTTTTAACTTTACATGCAAAATATCATCCAAAAACTGGAGATTCTATTGCTATTAATGGAGCATGTTTAACAGTTGTAAAAGTTACAAGTGATACATTTACAGTTGAACTTTCACCAGAATCGCAAAAAATTCTTGCAATGGAAAACTATAAAGATGAGGTTCATATGGAACCTGCAATGATGATGGGTGATAGATTTGAAGGTCATATAGTTCAAGGTCATGTAGATTGTTTAGGAACAGTTAAATCAATAAAACAAAATGGAAATTCAACAGATTTTTTTATTGCTTTACCATCTGAATATTTAAAATATATTATTCCAAAAGGAAGTGTTACAATAGATGGAGTTTCACTTACTGTAAATGAAGTTTTAAAAGACAGTTTTAGACTTACAATTATCCCTCATACAATTGAAAATACAATATTTAAAAGATATAAAATAGGTACAAAAGTAAATCTTGAAACAGATATGTTTGCAAGATATATTTATAATATGTTTAATATTAATAGTGATAGAAAAGCTGGATTATCATGGAATGATGTAGATAGAATAATGGCTAATTATTAGGCGATTTTTCTATCTCATTTGTTTTTTTTGAGTTTTCATCTTTATTTTCTAGATTATTGATATTTTTATAAGTATAGAAGTATTTCTTCTTTAAAACATTTACATAAGGTTTTACTGTTGCTATTTTCATATCAGGTAAATTTGTAATTTCTATGATTCTTCCTACTTTTAATCCTTCATAAAAGATATTATCCATTCCTGAAGTTATTACTTCATCTCCTTTATTAATTTCAGACCAAATAGGAATAAATTTTATAAGTAATTCATCTGGAGTTTCACCTGCTGTGATGATACCTGGATTTTTACCTTCACCAATAAATACAGCATAAGAGCAATCTTTATTACCATTTAATAAACCAACAGCTCTTCCATTTTTATTTACTACAATTCCAGCAGCATTGTTTTCAGTGATTAAACCTAAGATTTTGTCATCTTGAGGAACTTTATCTAGCCAAACTTTAGTAAAGTCATTAAAATTTATATAAGATAAAACTTTTACAAGTTCAATTTCTGGTTTAATTTCTGTTACTTCAACATGAACTAAAAATTCTTTTATTGCATCCAATTGTTTTTGAGTTGTATTATAAAGAATTTTATACTCTTTTAACTCATTATTTTCAGCTCTTAAATCTTCTATTGTTTTTGCTTGATTAAAATGTTTTTCAATATTAGTTGATATATTTATAACTTTATTTATGTAAGATATTTTTAAATCATTAAAAAAAGTAAATTTTTTAACAAGTAGCTCATCTATCTCAAAAATATAAGATAAACTTGCTACAACAAATAAAAAAATAAATACAAATTTACGCATTAGTTATTTGTAATAAGTTTTAATAATTCCGGTTCATCAAGAACTTGACTTGTTCCATAAGCTACTGATAATAAAGGTTCATTAGCTATTTTTACAGGTAGTTTAATAATTTCAGCTAAATAAGTATCTAAACCTCGAATTAATGCTCCCCCACCAGTGATAATAACACCATTATCCACAATATCACTCGCTAAATCAGGTGGCATATTTTCAAGAACACTTTTAATAGCAGATACAATCTCTTTTAGTGGTTCTTTTATTGCAATTCTTACACCTTCACTTCCAAGTTCAATAGTTGAAAGAAGACCAGAATTATCTCTTCCTTTTACTTTCATTTTTAGCTCAGTATCAAGTTTTATAGCTGTACCAATTTCTATTTTAATATTTTCAGCAGTTCTTTCACCAATAAATAAATTATAGTTTTGTCTTACATGTTCCATAATTGATTTATCAAATTTATCACCTGCAACTTTAATTGATTTACATAAAACTAAACCACCTAAAGATGTTACTCCAATTTCTGTAGTTCCTCCACCTATATCAACCACAACATAACCAGATGGATCTGATACAGGAATTCCAGCACCAATTGCAGCTGCCATTGGTTCTTCTACTAAAAATACTTCTCTTGCTCCTGCACTCATAGCTGATTCTTCAACAGCTTTTTTTTCAACTTGAGTAATACCATATGGGATACAAATAATAATTCTAGGACGAATAAAAGATTTTCTAGAATGAGCCTTTTCAATAAAGTATCTAATCATCCTTTCAGTCATTTCAAAATCTGCAATAACACCATCTTGCATTGGTCGAACAGCTTGAATATTTAAAGGAGTTTTTCCAATCATTTGTTTAGCTTCTTGTCCAACAGCTAAAATTCTATCTTTACCTTGTCTATCACTTTGAACTGCAACAACTGATGGTTCATTGATTATAATTCCTTTACCTCGAACAGAAACGATTGTATTTGCAGTTCCCAAATCAATCGCCATATCATTTGAAAAGAGACCTATTAATTTATCTAAAAACACTTTTATATCCTTTTTATGCTACTTTTGGTTCTTCAGTTTTTTGAACAACTTCTTTTGTTATGGTTACTGTTTTATTTCTATATTTTGGAAGATCAAACATAATATCAAGCATAATATCTTCTAAAATTGATCTTAATCCTCTTGCTCCTGTTTTTCTAGCAATTGCAAGTTTAGCTAACTCTTTTAATGCATCTTTTTCAAACTCTAATTTAACTTCATCCATTTCAAAGAGTTTTATATATTGTTTGATAAGAGCATTTTTAGGTTCTGTCAAAATATGAACCATATCATCTTCAGTTATTTCATTTAAAGTTGCAATCATATGTAATCTTCCAATTAATTCTGGAATTAATCCATATTTTACTAAATCATCTGTTTCGACTTTTGAAATAATTTTATCTTGCTCATTTTTTGTTTTTTTATCTTGATTAAATCCAAGAATATTTGCACCTTCTTTTTTCTTGATAATATCTTCAAGTCCATCAAAGGCACCACCACAAATAAATAAAATATTTGTCGTATCAACTTGAAGTGCATCTTGACCAGGATGTTTTCTTCCACCCTTTGGTGGAACATTTACAACACTTCCTTCAACAATTTTTAATAAAGCTTGTTGAACTCCTTCTCCTGAAACATCTCTTGTAATACTTCTATTTTCACTCATACGTGCAACTTTATCAACTTCATCAATAAAAATAATTCCACGTTCAGCTTTTTTGATATCACCATCTGCTGCTTGAACAAGTCTAGTAACAACATTTTCAACATCATCACCAACGTAACCAGCTTCTGTTAAACTTGTTGCATCAGCAATTGCTAAAGGAACATCTAGGTATTTAGAAATAGTTTGAGCTAAAAGAGTTTTTCCAGAACCTGTTGGTCCAATTAATAAAACATTTGATTTATTTAATTCTGTATCATCATCTATTTCATGATGTCTAAATATTCTTTTATAGTGGTTATAAACTGCAACTGATAAAACTTTTTTTGCTCTTTCTTGACCAATTACATATTCATCAAGTATTTTTTTTAATTCAGCTGGAGTTTTTATTTTTATTTCTTTTAGTTCACTTGCTTCAATTTTATTATTTTCTTCAATTGGAAGATTACCATTCATTATCTCATGTGCAGCATTTACACAAGCTCTACAAATACAAGCATTGTCACCAGCAATTACTGGATTATCTTTTGTATCTGTTGCACCACAAAAATCACATATTATTTTACTCATATTTTACTCGTTTATTTTCTATTGAAAGGAATACCTCTTTTTGTATTTAATACAAAACTAGCTAATTCTTTTACATATTTATTTTCATTTGTTTCAAATAACTCATGTGCTACATCTTGCAAAGGTTTTCCTGATTCGAAAAGTTCTTTATACGCAAATTTTATAGCATCAATATCTTCTCTATTATCAAATCTTCTTCTAAGACCTGTTAAGTTTAATCCTCTAAGAACAGCTTTATTACCTTCTGCTAAACAAAATGGAGGGATGTCTTGTGCAACAGCTGATGCTCCACCAACCATAACTTGTGTTCCAATTTTACAAAATTGATGCACTGGAGTTAATCCACCAATTACAACAAAATCTGCACATTCAACATGACCAGCAAGTGTAGCACCATTTGCAAAAATACAATTATCCCCAATAATACAATCATGTGCAACGTGAGTATATCCCATAAATAAGTTGTTACTTCCTATTTTAGTAATTGAGCCACCACCAATTGTCCCTGGATTAAATAAAGTGTATTCTCTAATTTTATTGTTATCTCCAATAATTAATTCAACATCTTCACCATTAAATTTTAAATCTTGAGGAATTGTTCCAATTGTTGCATGTGAGAAAATATGATTGTTTTTACCAATTGTAGTTTTTCCTTCAATAACTGTATGTGAATCAATAATTGTTCCATCACCAATTTTTACATCTTTACCAATAATTGTGTATGCTCCAATTGTGATATTGTCTCCTAAAGTAGCTCCATCTTCAATTATTGCTGTTTTGTGAATGTTATTCATTTATTTGCCTATTTGTTATTTATCAACTATCATAGCTTTAAGTTCAGCTTCTGCTGTTAATTTTCCATCAACATAAGCTTTTCCAATAAGAGTCATTAATGAACTTTTCATTCTTACAACTTCTAATTCATAATCTAATCTATCTCCTGGTCTTACAGGATTTCTAAATTTTGCTTTATCAATACTCATAAAATAGATTACTTTATTTTTCATCTCTTCATCTGACATATCAGAACTTTTTAGTGCTAAAACACCACCGCATTGAGCCATTCCTTCTAAAATAAGTACACCTGGATAAATTGGATGACCTGGGAAATGTCCTTGAAACGCAGGTTCTGAAATAGAGATGTTTTTAAAACCTTTAATAGATTTTTTTAATTCCATATCTGTAATTCTGTCCACAAGTAATAATGGGTATCTATGAGGAAGAATTTCTTGAATTTGCATAATGTCTAACATATAATATCCTGATTTTTTATTAAGTGGCAATTATTATATCTAAAAAAAAATTAGTTTTGAATTATCCGAGCTACATTTTGTGAACTTCCATTTTTTAGATACTCTCTTAAAATTTTTGAATTTTCAAAAAATAATTTTTTATCAAGATTTTCATAATCATTTAAAAGATTTTCTACGTTTACATCTTCTTGTAAAAATTCACTATGAAGTGGTTTTTTACCCATTTTTTCAAAGAAAATATTTGCAAGTCCAACAAAATTTAGTTTTACAAACATTTTTCCAATAAAAAAATCGAATTTTTTTGCAATATATGAAAGTGTAAATGGTGTTCCTATAAGTGCTGCTTCAAGAGTTGCAGTTCCAGAACAAATAAATGCATATTCACACTCTTTTAAAGTTTGATGAGTATTTCTTGAAATTGTAAAATTTGAAATATCTCCATAAATTTTTTTTATATATGCATCATCAAATTTTGCTGGAATTATCAAAATATACTCTTTATTTGGGATTTTTTTTATTAATTCTTTAAAAATAGGCATTAGATTTGTAATTTCTGTTTTTCTACTTCCTGGCATAAAAGCAATTTTATTTGTTTCTTGAAATTGTGTTTTAAAATCTTTTATTTCATCTAAAAGAGGATGTCCTACGTAAGTGATTTTATTTTTATCATTATAAATTTCACTCTCAAAAGGAATAATTGAACAAAGTTTTGAGCAATAAGCTTCAAGTTTTTTAACTCTTCCTTTTTTCCAAGCCCAAGCTTGCGGTAAAATATAATAAATAATCTCTTTATTTGGATATGTTTCTCTTAATTTTTTAGCAAGAGGAAGATTAAATCCTGAACTATCCATTAGTAAAACTTTGTCACAAGATGACGCAAGCTCTACTAATTTATCTCGAAGGCGGAAAAAAAATCTTAATTTCTTTAAAGCATCAACAAATCCCATGATAGCTAATGAAGTTAAATCATAAAGTGGATTTCCCAACTCTTTATCAAAAACTCCAACAAGTTCAACATCAGAATTTAGGTATTTTTTTAATTCCTTTAAATGAACATTTGATGAAGCTTCCATGGCACAAACTAATAGTTTCATATTATCTCTTCTTTTATATCTTCATAAGTTGTAGCATTTATTTCTATTTCATATTTATCATCAATTATTTCATCAAGAACAATTAAAGCACTTAAATCATAAGGATTTTTTATAATAAGATTTCTGATTTCTAATTCTTTATAAAAATCAAGTGGGTTATACATAAGCTCTTTTACATCTTTATATGAAGTTCCTGCAAATAGATTAAACGTTTGTATATCTATAATTTTTACTTCATCACGATTAAGATAATTTATGCCATCTTTAGTGTATTCTATCCTTCCATTTGTACTATTTCTATTTATAGTTGAATAACACATAATATATGAAGGAACGATTTTTTTTGCAATACTTACTTTTCCACCTAAAAGTCTATAATTTAAAAATCTTTGTTTTATAAGTTTGTATTTTTCTCCTGCATCTTCTAAATCATTTCTTCTTTGATAAAGTTCTAATCTTTCTTCAATTGATTCAGGCATTATTTGATTTGAAATTGGATTAAACATTTCATCCATAATCTTTTTTTGAATCTCTCTTTGAGCACTTAATCCAAATAAACAACCACAATAATTTTGTCTATATAAAGAGTTTTCTTTTACTCTTTCTCCTTGAACTTGTCCACCATTTCCACTTCTATAATCTCTAAATATAAAATTAACACCTGTTTCTTGTGTTAATTTTTCTCCAATTTTTTCTAATTTTTCTTGAGATTTTTTTGGTGAAATTAAAAGTGAAGTTGTAAATTTATCATGACCAAGTTCCATTGCTTTTTGAACTGACACATCAAGTCTATCATCATAACAAACAGTACATCTATCACCTTTTTCAGGAAGATGTTCCATCCCTTTTACTTTTTTTAGCCATTCTTCAAGGTTATAAGGACCTTCAAGTAATGGAATTCCTAATTTCTTACACGAGTATTCTACATCTAAATATCTAAGTCTATATTCACTATATGGATGAATATTAGGGTCATAAAAGTAACCAACTAATTTTTCATCTGGAAATTCTTCTTGTATTTTTTCTAAAAAATAGTGACTATCAACTGCACAACAAATATGAACTAACAAAAAATTCCTTTAATTATATAATTTGATATAATTATAGTAAAAGTTTTCAAAACAAAGGATTAGCTATTAAAAATTTATTTTTTGTGATTTTTTCACTAATATTATTTACAGGTTGTTTTAGTTCAAATCAACCACAATTAACTTCAAGTGCAACTATTTTATTAAAAACGCCTCAAATGAAATTTTATGATAAAGGATTTATTTTTAAATATAAAGAGTATACACAAGTTCAAATATTTAATGCAGGAACAGCAATCTTAGATATGAAAATTTATGATGATAAAATTTGTAGAAGTACTTTTAAGTGTCAAGATTTAAAAACTTTTAATAAAGAAAATTTATCTTCGACATATGCTGATAATTTTTTAAAAGAGTTATTTGAAAGAAATGAAAAGGAAGTTTCTTTCAAGGATAAAGAGAATGGAGTTTTCATAAAAATAATAAGAGATTAGAAAAACTAATCTCTTATTTAAAATTTAATAATTCCTATTTCATTTAACATTAAAATAAAAATAGAAATAGGTGCTACAAATCTCATAATAAATAACCAAATTTTATAATAAGTCTCTCCCATAAAAGGAACAAGTGTATTTTTAGAAAGTTTTTTATCCATTATATATCCAATAAATATTGCTAATAGTATTCCTCCAATTGGCATTAAAATAGCAGAACTTATAAAATCAAACCAATCAAATAAATTTTTTGAACCTAAAGTCAAATTTGTTGAAAAAGAGTCAGTATTTGATAATAAAGCAAGAAGACCTAAGGCATAAGCTATAAAAGCAACACTATATGTAGCATTTTTTCTTGGCATATTTTTTCTTTCTACCAAATACATAACTGTTGGTTCAAGAATTGAAATTGCAGAAGTAATTGCAGCAAATGCTAAGGCAATAAAAAACAAAATAGCTAAATAAATACCAATTGTTCCCATTTGATAAAAGATTGCTGGAAGAGTTATAAATACTAAACCTGCACCTTTACTAGGTTCTTGAGAAGCTGTAAAAATTATAGAAAATATTATAATCCCTGCCACAATAGCAATAAGCGTATCCATAATAACAACAGTTATTGAAGCTTTTACTATATTTACATTTTTATCTAATGAAGCCGAATAAGTTATAATTGTTGCCATCCCAATAGATAGAGTAAAAAAAGCATGTCCTACTGCAACTATAATTGAACTTGAATTAAATTTTTCAAAATTTGGATAAAACATAAATTCTATTGCTTTAGAAAAACCATCAAGTTGAACAGTGTAAATAAGTAGAATTGCTAGAATAATTATCAAAGATGGCATTAATATATTATTTAATTTTTCAATACCTTTTTTTACTCCTTTTGAAATTGTATAAGCAATAACAATAAAGGCTAAAGTATAATAAAAGATTTGGGTAAAAATATCATTTTTTAGAAAAGTCATAAAAAGCGTTTCAGATTCTTTAAAATTTGAAGGTAAAGAGTTAATTGATAAAACAATATAATTAAAAATCCAACCAATTACAACAGGATAAAAAGTTAATATAAAAATACCAGTTAAAAAAGTAAATCCTGTATATTTCCAATACTTTTTATTTGTAGGGGCAAGATTCTCAATTGTACTAACAGCATCTTTATTTTGAAGACTACCTATTAAAACTTCCCCAATAAATATTGACATTCCTATGAAAAAAACAGTTGCTAAATAAACAAGAACAAAAATTCCTCCTCCATTTTCACCCGTAATATAAGGAAATTTCCAAATATTCCCAAGTCCAACCGCACTTCCCGCAGCTGCAAGAATAAATCCAATTCTTGTAAATCTATTTTTATGCATAATTACCTTTCTTTAAAAACTATATAATATAGATTTTATCACTAATTTTTTTAATCTTTGGAATGAAATGTATAATTTTTGTATAATTTATTGAATTTTAGAATGCTTAAGAGAAGTTAGAAGTTTAAAAAAGTGCAAGTATTATCAACTTTATATTGATAATGAACTTTGCCTTTTAAATAAAAAGTTTTACAGTTTTTTTAGTTTTGCATAACCTTTTTTAATTAATTTAATTAAAGGTTTTCTATATGAACTAAATACATATTTTTTGATTTCGTAAGCAAGTCTACCTTTTACAGTTAATAATCCATAAATATCACCTGCTGCATATTGTCCACCAAGAGCAATTAAAATACCATCAAGTTTTGGATCACATTTTTGTAAAGATTTACCATTTATCATATTTAAAACATTTTTACCTGCATTTGCACCACTGATTCTAGCAATTGTAACGTTTGGTGGCATAATTTCACCTTGTTGGTTTTTAACTTCTGCAATGTCTCCAACAGCAAAAATATTTTCATATTTATCTGATTGCATAAATTCATTTACAATAATTTGACCTCTACCATTTTTAGCTACATCTTCAAGCTCTGATGTAATAGTTGAAGCTTCAACTCCTCCTGTAAATACAACAAATGAGTGATTAATTTTTGTTCCATTTGATAAGATGCAGTATCCATCTTCAACTTTTTGAAGTTTTGTATTTGTAATGATATTTATTCCTAAAGCTCTTAATCTTTGTTGAGAAATATTTATAAGATCAGGTTTTAAACCAGGAAGAATTGATGCTGAACTACTAATTAAAGAGATTTTTAAATTGTCACAAGAGAAATTTCCCCTTTGGAAAAATTTATTTGAATAGTAAGCCATTTCAGCTGCAATTTCAACTCCTGAAAGTCCAGCTCCAACTACAACAATATGTGTATCTGCACATTGTTTTGCTTCATCTCTAATTTTTTCAAAAAGTTGTCTTTCAAAACTTTGTTTAAATGTAATTGCTCTATGAAGTTTTTTTATGTCATCTGCATTGTTAAGACCTGGAATACTTGAAGGGAAGAAAGTTCTAGTTCCTGCTGCCATGATTAAATAATCAAATTCTACTATTTCTTGTTCTTCTGTATATATTTTTCTTGTATGTTGGTCAATTTTTCTAACTTTTAAATTTTTAAATTCTAAGTGATTATGATTAAAACCTCTACATAAAGTAGTTAAATCAATTGTAACATCTGCAAAAGTAGATTTATTCGCAATTAAATCATAAACTTCGGGTTGCAAATTATGATAAGTGTGTTTATCAATTAATGTAATTTTAATATTTTTATTTTTAACCAACTCTCTTAATGCATATATTCCTGCATATCCACCACCGATAATAACGACTTTCTTCATAAAAACTCACCTTTTAACAATTTTAATTTAGCGCAAAATAGTAACTTTTGCATATTTTATTCCATTATAATAGTATTTTAAACATATTTAGTACGAAATTCTACAAAATATTTATAGCCTTGATATAGCATACAGTAAATTATTGATAATTCTATACTTAGGCTTTTTAGGATAATATAAAAACGCAGTAAAGTTGGATAAATTTATTCATAGATGTTTATAAATGTTACTTTTAAATAAAATCATAAAAACTTATGGATAAATATTCGTAAAAAAATATTACAAAATTATTAAAAAGAAATAGGAAAAATTATGAAATATGTAGGAGCTCATGTAAGTGCAAGTGGTGGAGTTTATAATGCACCAATTAATGCAGTTGAAATTGGGGCAAAAGCTTTTGCTCTTTTTACAAAAAATCAAAGACAATGGACGGCAAAAGAGTTAGATACTAAAACCATAGACAAATGGTTTAAAGAGCTAGAAAAATCAAAAATCCAACCAAAACATATCTTACCTCATGATAGTTATCTAATAAATTTAGGTCATCCAGAAACTGATGCAAGAGCAAAATCTCTTGATAGTTTTATTCTAGAATTAGAAAGATGTGAAATTTTAGGTTTAGATAGATTAAATTTTCATCCAGGTTCACACTTACGAAAAATATCTGAAGAAGAGTGTTTAAACAATATTGCAGAATCTATGAATAGATCAATTGACGCTACAAAAGATGTAAAACTTGTGATTGAAAATACAGCAGGGCAAGGAAGTAATCTTGGATATAAGTTTGAACATTTAGCTTACATAATAGATAAAATTGAAGATAAAAGTAGAGTTGGTGTTTGTATTGATACCTGTCATATGTTTACTGCTGGTTATGATATAAGAACAAGAGAAACTTATGATAAAACTTGGGCTCTTTTTGACGAAATTGTAGGTAGAAACTATTTAATGGGAATGCATATAAATGATTCAAAACCAGAACTTGGAAGTAGAGTAGATAGACATGATAGTTTAGGTTGTGGACAAATTGGTTGGGATGCTTTTAAATTTATTATGAATGATGATAGAATGGATGATATACCACTAGTTCTTGAAACAATAAATGAAGAGATTTGGGCACAAGAGATTAAATCTTTATATGATTTAGTGGAAAATTGATTTAGGGAATAGGAAATGTATAGGTTTTTTAAAATTTAAGGTAAATTAATGAAAAAGCCATTTAATCCAAATGATTATTTAGATACTGTAATTACAGTAAAAGAATTAAGTCAAAAATTCCCAAAGTTATTAACTCAAGATTATAAAAAGATTAGTCTTTTGAATGAGTTGCTAGCTTTAAATTACGACATAATCTCAAAAGATTATGTCGATTTCTTTTCAAGTAACATTGAAGATTACTTCCATTTTGAAGTTGATGCTGTAATATAAAAGTAAAAAATACTTTTATATTACAGTTTTTGAATAAGCAATAGCTTCATCTATATCAATAAAATTTTTTAAATTATTCTCATCAAATTTAAAATTTGCTTTTGTTAATTTTTTTAATATTCTTGTATTTAAACCTGAAAAAATTAGTTTTTTATCATGATTTTTAAAATTATCAATTATTGATTTTAATGCAACCATAGCTGTGATATCTATCATTGTTACATTTTTCATATTTAAAATTACAATATTTGTATCTTCATTTGTATTTAAAAGAGTTTTTAAAGCATTTTGAGCTGCTCCAAAGAACATTGGTCCATTTATATCATAAATAGAGATATTTTCGGGAATATCAGGATGAACAGTAAGATTTTGAGTATTAACCAATTCAATAGAGTATAAATCAATAGTTCTTTTTATAAATAAAACAGAAGCAAGTCCAATTCCAACAGCAACAGCAACTTGCATATCTATTAAAACTGTTAAAATAAAACAAGTTAATAAAACATAAACATCATTTTTAGGAGCAACTTTTATAATATTTACAAAGTGTTTTACTTCTGACATATTCCAAGCAACCATCAATAATAAAGCTGAAAGAGAAGCCATTGGTAAATATGAAAGATAAGTTGATATGAAAGTTATAGCTACCAAAATAAATAAAGCGTGAATTATCGAAGATATTTTAGAGTTTGCGCCTGATTTAATATTTACAACTGTTCTTGCAATTGCCGCAGTTGCAGGAATCCCACCAAAAAATGGAACAATAATATTAGTAATTCCTTGACCTATTAACTCTTTATTTGGATCAGTTTTATTTCCTGTCATCCCATCAGAAATAACTGCACATAAAAGCGATTCTAATGCCCCTAAAATTGCAATTGCAATTGCATGAGGAAAGAGTTTATATAATAAATCAAGATTTATATCTTGTATATTTAAATTTCCCCAAGGAAGTGAAAATTGTAATGGAATAGGAGGAATACCATTTCCTTCTAAATCTCCGATTTTATAGTGAAAAGTTGATGAGATAGTTGAAATGTCAAGGGTTGGAATATAAATATTTAAAAAAGCTACAATAATTGTTGTAAAAGTAAGTGCAATTAAAGCAGCTGGTATTTTACTTTTTGTTTTTTGCCATAAAATTAGTAGAAGAAGAGTCATTAATCCTATTGTAAATTCAGCAAAATCAATAGTATGAAATGAAGTAGATAACAAATATATTTTATCTAAATAACTTCCTTCAAAATTTGAAATAGTTAATCCAAAAAAATCTTTTATTTGAAAAGTAGCAATAACAACAGCAATTCCTGATGTAAATCCAACAGTTACAGGATATGGAATAAGTTCAATTAATGTACCCAACTTTAAAATACCTATAAAAATTAAGATAATTCCAGAGAGTAATCCACAAAGTAATAATCCAGTTATACCAAACTCTTGCACAATTGGTATGAGAATAACTACAAAAGCTGCAGTTGGTCCAGAAATATTTATTTTACTACTTCCAAAAATAGCAGCAGAAATTCCTGCGATAATTGCAGTATAAAGTCCAAGTTGAGGTGGAACGCCTGTGGCAATTGCTAATGCCATTGATAAAGGAAGAGCTATAATTCCAACAGTTAATCCTGATAAAATATTATTTTTCATTTCATTCTTGCCTTAGATTTCCTAGTATTGTTGATTTTATATTTTGAAGTTTTTAATTTTTTAATCATCGAAGATGAGATTTTGTACATTTTATTTATATTTTCTTTTAATAATTTATTATTTTCGTTGTTTCGAGCAATTTCATAATAACTTAATAGTTTTAAATAGTTAAACTCTTTTAAAAAAGGATAAAATTCAGTTGATTTTTCTTCTTCCAAAATCCATTCACTTAAAAGAGATAAAATAATTTGTTCAGGAATCCATAACTCACCTGATAATAATTGAGTTTCTATTTGTTTGACTAAAGAATTATAATAAAAAATTAAAGCTTCATCATTTGGCAAAAGTTTTTGATTTCTATTTTTTACCTGTTGATAAGAGATAAAAGCTTTTAGTTCATAGGCATTTATTATTGTAAGGCTTAATTCTTCATTTAATTTTCTTATATTTTCTTCTATTTCATTATTAAATTCTTGGTATCCTAAGTCAATTTTATAAGTTTCATTTTTTATATTTTCTAAAAGTTCTTCAATGACAGTTTTTATGTAGATTAAAAGGGCATCTGTTTTTATATCCCTTAAAAGTTTGATTTTTATGTGTGGATTTAAATTCATTAGAATCCTAGGTTTTTAAAGTGAAGTGGATTTTAAATCAAATAAACTTAATAATGAATTAAGTTCAAAATATTTGTAATTGTTCATTTCGTGCTTTTAATAATAATTAAATTATAATCATAAGAAAAATCTGGAAAAGAATGAAAAATAGAATAAATGATGAATTAAACAAAGTAAAAAAAGATTTATATTTAAAAGCCGCTGCTAACTATTTTGATAAAAGTGGTTATAAAAATTTTAAAATCTCACATCTCGCAAAAGAGTTGGAAACTTCTGTTGGAACAATTTATAATCTTTTTAATTCTAAAGATGATTTATACTTAGAATATTTGATTTTTAAACTTCAAAAGTTTATGGAAACTTTAAAAGAAAATGAAACTTCAGACCCTAAAAAAAATTTAGAACTTTATTTATCATGTAAATATGAAATATTTATACAAATTGATAATAATCCAGATGAAACTTTGACAAATGATCCTTATTTTTTTCATAAATTAGATATTTCAAATCATCAAATTGTTGATGAAATTTATGATTACTTAATAAGGCAATTTAAAAAGCTTTATCCAAATTCAGATATAAATTATAAACATATATCAACACTATTTAAAAAATTATCAGATGGATTTATAGAGAGTTATTTGATTGAGAAATATGATACAAGAAATATTGTAAAAGATACAATAGAACTTTTTTTCCATGGTTTGGAAAAAAAGTAATACTACTTTAAAGTCTGTAAATCTTGTGATTTACATCTTCAACTTCTTCTTTCAGTTTATTTTGCCAAAATTCTACTTTCTTTTGATCTCTTGGTTGTTCAAATAAACCATTTTTATAAGTATTAACAAGTATTTCTTGAGCTGCAGATACGCCTTTTGATGCTGCAAAATTTAACAATTCTATACCTTTTTCATTATCAATCTTAGTATTTATACCTTGAAGATAAAATCTAGAAAGTTGATAGGCTGCTGTAGGGTCAATATCACTTGATTCTTTTAAAAGCTCAAAAGATTTATTTAAATCTTTTTGAACACCTTCTCCTTTATAGTATAAAAAAGCTAAAGGAAGATTTGCATAAATATTATCATTTTGTTTTGCTTGATTTAAATATTTTAAGGCAGATTTATAATCTTTTTTATTTGCATAATAAGTTCCTAATCTTATTTGTGCAAATGAATTTGTATTTTCTATATTTCTATAACAACTAAGTTTAGAATCTTCATTTTCAACTTTTTGGCAATTATCTGCTTCTTGTAAAATATCTGCATATTTATCAGAATCAGAAAAAGAGAACCAATCAAAACTTGGCATTTTAAAAGAACAAGCTGTAAATAAAAAAACAGCACTAATTGAAAGGATAATTGGTTTTAACATCTATATTCCATATATTTTATTTATAAAGTTTTCAGTTCCTTCTTCATATTGAATATGCCAAAAAGAACTTTTTTCAAAGTCTGGTTCAATATATTGACCATTTGAGTAAAGAATACTTAACTGATTTTGTGCATCTTTTACTCCATTTTCAGCTGCATAAGTGAGTAATTTTATAACTTCTGCAAAATCATCCTTTGAAAGATAATAAAAAGATAGTTTATATGCTGCAATAGGATCAACTTCTTTTACATCTTTTAATAAATCAAGCATTTTATTTTCATCTTGTGCAACACCATAACCATTGTTATATAAATCAGCAATTAATGCATTTGCGTAAAAATTACCTTTTTCTTTTGCAAGCACAAATCGATGAAATGCTTCTTGGAAATTTCCTCTATATTGGGCATTTATTCCTAGTCTTAATTGGGCGAAAGTATTTTTATATGAAATTAAATCATAACAATCCATTTCAAATTGTTTATTGTTATTTCTACAATCATCAGCAATAGATAATTCATTGGGCAAAACTTTCATTGCTTCATTATAGTTTGTACAACCATTTAGTAGAAAAAGAAGTAATGACAATTTTGTAAAAGATGCAATTTGCTTAAACATTGTATTCCTTTTTTTGTTTGCTTTTATAATTTCCAAATATTTTAGCATTTTTTTATTCATATGTAGTTAAGAGATATTGCTGTATCATATTAATTTTAAAGGAAGTTTAAATGATTTTTATAGGATTGTTTTTATTAATTGCAATTGTAGTTATATCTTTGAATATTCATAACCACTCTAATTTGCACAAAATTGAAGAATATTTAAAAAATAGTGATTGCAATAATTATGTTTATTCAAGAGGTTCATATAAAGCTTTATGTCAGGATTATTTGATAGATGTAAGTAATAGTTTTATTGTTGATATTGAAAAAAATTCAGAAATAATCAAATATGAAAATATTGAGAAATTAGAAGTTAAAGAGTTAAAAATATTTATTAATAACCATATTTTGGAATTTGCAGATAAAAATGATTTAAATTTATTTTATGAAAAATTAAAAGAAAAATTGAATAAGTAAGATTTTAGGAGAAGAATGAAAGAAGTAATTGATTTTATAAAAGCGCACAATGTTGAAAGTACAAGTTTTTTTGCACAATTAAAATGCACAGTAGAAGAGGCAAAGATTTTACAATTTATGTCAAAAGAGTATGTAAATGGAAGAGATACTTTAGGTGTAATTGATATTTTAGCTGAATTTTATGATATAAAAAATTATAAACATTTAGAAAAATTGGATTTAATAAAATCACTTTTAGAATATGGTTGGTTGATTCAAGTATCTTTTGATCAAGTAAAACTAAGTGAGGTTTCAAAGCTTGAACTTATAAATTCAAGTGTTTCTCTTTCAAGTGCGTATTTAAAAATGTTAGAAAATGGTGCTAATGATTTTGTTCTTCCTGAAATTAAAAATTATAGTGACCATTTAGAATATTTACAAGACCAATTTTTTAGAATTGATTTAGCTCAACAATTAAATGTGGTTAGAAAAAATTTTGATGTAAATAGTCCAAGTTCAAATAGATTAAAATCAAAATTGATTTTACTTGAGAATAGAATAAAAGAGAGAATAAAAGTTACAAATAATTCAATTATGCTTGAAGATTTTTTTAAAGAAAACAATTTGACTGAACAAGAGCAAACACTATTTTTAGCTTTATTAAAAGAAGAATATTCAGGTGGAGATGGAAGTTTAAGAGATATGAACTCTTTGATTGAATTAATCTCAAGTGATGATTATGAAAAAATAAAATATAGAAGTTTACTAGAAGAAAGTTCAACTCTTGTGTCAAAGGCATTGATTGATTATGATGAAGTTTTAACTCCATTTGGTGGAATTAATAGAAATTTTTATATCCCAGATGAAGTTTTATATAAAATATCTCACCCAACTAAAAAAAGTGCAAATGTTGGAAAAATAAAACTTGATACAGTAATCAAAGAACAAGATATGTTTGAACTTATTTCTACAACAAAAACTTTAGATGATGTTATTTTAAATGAAAAAACAAAAGAAACTTTAGATGCACTTTTAAAACAAGTTGATAAAAATGTAATAAATAGATTAAAACAATGGGGAATAAAGGATAAGAAAAAAGGAATTGAAGCTAAAATAATCTTTTATGGAGTTGCAGGAACTGGAAAAACTTTAACAGCACTTGCACTTGCAAAATCTCTTAAAAAAGATGTGTTGAGTTTTGACTGTTCTAAAATTTTATCAATGTATATTGGTGAAAGTGAAAAAAATGTAAGAAATATTTTTGATAAATATTATGAACTAAGAACACAAACAAAATCTGAACCAGTTTTACTTTTAAATGAAGCAGATCAATTTTTAAGCGCAAGGTCTTCAGGTAGTGCAAGTAGTAGTGATAAAATGCATAATCAAATGCAAAATATTTTTTTAGAACAAATTGAAAGATTTGATGGAATATTAATTGCAACTACAAATTTACTTGAAAATTTGGATAAGGCGTTTTCTAGAAGATTTAATTATAAAATAGAATTTATAAAACCAAACAAAGCTCAAAGAATTGAACTTTGGAAAAAATTAATTCCAGCAAATCTTCCTTTAGAAAAAGATTTTGATATAGAAGAACTAGCAAAATATGAGTTAACAGGTGGTCAAATAGAGTTGGTCATTAAAAATACAGCTTATAAAATTGCCGTTAGTGACGAGCCATTATTTAAATTGGAAGACTTTAAAGAGCAAATTACAAAAGAACAAAAAGGTCAATTTGATGGTGAAACTAAAGTAGGATTTTTCTAATAAAAGAATTGACTAAATTAAAAAGAGCTTAGAAAAACTAGGTACTCTTTTTATCTTTATTTTATATTTAAAAGATATAATTAGATTTTTATTTTAAACAATATTTAAGCAAGTAAAATTCAAGATAATTATAATTGTGATACTAGTTTAGATTTGGTGTTTCTTTTTGTACCAATTTCCATTTTATCCTTAGATAGACATTAAATTTAAAGCTTATTTTTTATTAGGTTTGAATATTATTTTTAACATTTAGAACAACTATTTTTATTTCAAATATCTGCATAATTTGTGATAAAATAGTACTTTTTAGCTTTTAAAGGAAAAATTAAATGACACATATGGAATTTGCACATCCCTATTTTGGTGCATTTGTAATGTTTCTTGTTACGTTTGGTGCTTTTGGTGCAACAGTATGGCTTGCAAGATATATAAGTAGAAAAATTGCAAGATTAGATACTGAAAAACTAAAAACAACACTTTATGAGTGTGGACCAGAAGTTACTAAACAACCAAATAGAATCTCAGCACAGTTTTATTTAACAGCTTTATTATTCATCTTATTTGATGTTGAAATTATTTTTATGTTTCCATGGGCTATTAATTTTAAATTACTTGGTTGGTTTGGCTTTGTAGAAATGATTTTATTTATTACTTTATTAGCAATAGGATTTGTATATGCTTGGAAAAAAGGAGCGCTTGAATGGCACAGCATAAAATAAATTATTTACAAGATAATGGGGCTGCTGTTAAATTAACAACTATAGATAAATTGGTTAATTTTGGTCGTTCAAATTCTCTATGGCCTATGACTTATGGTTTAGCCTGTTGTGCCATTGAGATGATGGCAACCGGCGCATCTCGATACGATTTTGATAGGTTTGGAACAATTTTTAGAGCAAGTCCTAGACAATCAGATGTCTTAATAATTGCAGGTACATTAACGAAAAAACATGCAGAATTTATGCGAAGATTATATGATCAAATGCCTGATCCTAAATGGGTGATCTCAATGGGAAGTTGTGCAAATACAGGTGGAATGTTTAATACTTATGCAACAGTTCAAGGTGCAGATAGAATAATTCCTGTGGATATTTATCTTCCAGGATGTGCTCCAAGACCTGAAACTCTTCAATATGCTCTTATGACATTACAACAAAAAATCAGAAAAGAATCGATTTTTAGAGCTCACAAGAAAAAGAGGTTAGTGTAATGAGAAAATATACACCAAAAGATAATGTTCAAAGACAAGCTTATTTTTCAGATAGATTTTTTGTAAGTCCAAATGTTCCAAGATATGAAATAAATGAAGATGAAATTTTTGCAAAAGATTTTGAAAAAATTTCTAGTGAGCTCCCAATTATAGACTCTTATATTGAGCATACTCATTTAGTTTTACATATAAATAAAGATGATATTGTAAAAATAATGACATATTTAAAAAATGAATTGAAATATGAAATGTTGATGGAATTATCAGCAGTTGATTATTTAGCTTCAAAAGATGGTTATGAAATTTTTTATGAAATGTTATCTTTAAGTAAACATAAAAGATTAAGAGTTAAATGTTTTGTACAAAAAGATGAAACTATTGAGTCTGTTACTTCACTTTATAAATCAGCAAATTGGTCAGAAAGAGAAATGTATGATATGTTAGGTGTAAAAGTTATAAATCATCCAAATATGAAAAGAATTATTATGCCTGATGATTGGTATGACCATCCATTGAAAAAAACTTATCCATTACAAGGTGATGAAGTTGCAGCTTGGTATGAAGTTGACAAAATTTTTGGAAAAGAAGCAAGAGATATTATAGGACCTGAGCAAAGAGATCCTGCTGCAATTGATAGATATGATACTACAAGATTTGCAAGACTTGGTCATGAAGTTCCAAATGGAGTTGATATTTCAGAATTTGAACCAGAAACGCCAATCTCTTATCAAGAAGAAAATGCTCCATTATTGAAAAAATTAAAACCTGAAGAATCAGTTGTTTTAAAAAGAAGAAGGTAAGAAAATATGCAACAACCAAATAGATTAAAACCTTTTTTTGAAAATATTCACTTTGAGCGTGAAGATAATACTATGATGGTGAATTTTGGACCACAACATCCATCAGCTCATGGTCAGTTAAGACTTGTACTTGAACTTCAAGGAGAAGAAGTTGTAAAATCTAGACCAATGATTGGATACCTTCATAGAGGTATGGAAAAAATGGCGGAAAATATGATTTATAACGAATTTTTGCCAACAACAGATAGAATGGATTATATAGCTGCAACTTCAAATAACTATGGATATGCTTTAGCAATTGAGCAACTTTTAGGTATCGAAGCTCCAAGACGTGCAGAAATTATTAGAACTATGTTACTTGAATTAAATAGAATTACTTCACATCTTTTTTGGCTTGCAACCCATGCTCTTGATGTAGGTGCAATGTCTATGTTCCTTTACTGTTTTAGAGAAAGAGAATATGCAATGGACTTAATAGAAGATTATTGTGGAGCTAGACTTACTCATAGTGCAGTAAGAATTGGAGGTGTTCCTTTAGATTTACCAGCAAATTGGATTGATGATTGTAAATCGTTTTTAGAAGTTTTAGCTAAAGAATTAAAAACTTATGAAGGTCTTCTAACTGAAAATAGAATTTGGAAAATGAGGCTTGAAAATGTTGGAGTTATTACTCCAAAAATGGCAAAAGAGTGGGCTTGTTCTGGTGTCGCTTTAAGAGGTAGTGGAATCAAATGGGATTTAAGAAAAGAGATGCCTTATGGATTATACCCAGAATTAAAATTTGATATTCCTGTATCAAATACTTGTGATGCATATGGAAGATACAAAATTTGTATTGCTGAAATAAAAGAATCAGCAAAAATTTTAGAACAATTATTTTTAATGTATCCAGAATCGGATTCTCAACTTATGGCACATGCTCCAAATTATATTTCAGCTCCAAAAGAGCAAATAATGACACAAAATTACTCTTTAATGCAACACTTTGTACTTGTAACTCAAGGTATGAGACCACCAGTTGGTGAAGTATATGTTGCTACTGAATCACCAAAAGGTGAATTAGGATATTTTGTTGTAAGTGATGGAAGTCCTTATGCTTATAGATTAAAATTAAGAACACCTAGTTTCCAACATACTGCAATTTTAGAAGAGTTGTTAGTTGGATGTCAATTAGCTGACGTTGTTACAATAATTGGTAATTTAAATATAGTTTTTGGTGAGATTGACAGATGAAAAGATTTGATTTAAGATTTTTAAAAAATGACTTTTATGACAGAATGTTAGAACTACTTGATAAACAAATAGCTGCTGAAGAAACAGCAATTATTATGTTTGAAATTGGAGATTTTTCAAATATCCAAAAATCTGCAGATGTAATTTATGAAGCTGGTTATACTTTGATGAATTCAATCAAATTCAATGAAGTAGATTGGACTTTAGTGGTTAAAAAAGTAAAACCAGAGCCTAAAGTTATAGTTGAATCAGTAGAAAGTGAATCAAATGAATAATACAGAAATGATTTTAAAAAGTGATTTTATATTATCTTTTGGAACTTTTTTTGAAGATAATCAAGAAATAAAAAAATCAGTGTTAACTTCAATTGAAAATAATAGAAGTAAATTTGTTTATATGTTTCCTATTGATAATGTAAGTTTAAAACCTTTTTATACTCAATTTATCAAATATGAAGTAGGTAGTGAAGAAGGAATCTGCGCTTTATTATTAGATACTTTTGTAAAAAACTGTGATGAGAAAACAAAAGAATATATTAATAATTTAGATTTAGGATACATTTCTGCTGAAAGTAGTGCAGGAGAAGAAGAGTTTGCAGAAGCATTTGAAACTTCTAATGATGCTAAATCAAAAATTTTAATAATTGGTAATGATATAAAAAATCACCAAAGAGTTGAAAATATTATAAAATTATTGGCATTAATAAAAAAATATACAGATTTCAATTTAGTTGTATTAGATGACGAGTTATCAAAAAGAATTTATTCATGTTCGGATTTTAATTTAGATGAAATTGAAGAATTAAAATCATTTAATGGAACTTTAGTTTATAAATTAATAGGCGAGAATAGTGATAAATTATTAGCTAGTAAAACATTTTCAAATATAGCAAAAGTCTTAGATGGAGATAAAATATATATAAATTTTAAAGATGAAAAAATTATGAAAATCTTAAAAGTTGATGATTCTTTAACAGGAACAATTGCAATTTTAAAAGTTGAAAATAGTGATGATATTTTAAATGGTTATAGATATAAGCAAGTAAAGATTGAAAAGGTAGAAATATAATGAGTGATATGATTACACTAACAATTGACGGAAAATCTATTGCTGCAAAAGAGGGTGAATCTATATTAAATGTAGCAAGAGCAAATAATGTTTTTGTTCCAGCTGTTTGTTATTTGACTAGATGTTCTCCAACTTTAGCCTGTAGATTATGTCTGGTTGAAGCTGATGGGAAACAAGTTTATGGCTGTAATACTAAAGTAAAAGATGGAATGGATATTTCAACTATTACAGAGAATATTAGTAAAGAAAGAAGAGCTATTATGGAGGTTTATGATGTAAACCATCCATTACAATGTGGTGTTTGTGACCAAAGTGGAGAGTGTGAATTACAAAATTACTCTTTATATATGAAAGTAGATTCTCAAAGTTACAGTATAAAAGATATTCATAGACCAACTCAACATTGGGGAGTTATGAATTATGATCCAGCTTTATGTATTGTTTGTGAAAGATGTGTAACTGTATGTAAAGATATGGTTGGATCAAGTGCTCTTAGTACAGTAAAAAGAGATTCAGATAATATTGATAAAGTATTTAAAGATGAAATGCCAAAAGATGCATATGCTATGTGGAATAAACTTAATAAATCACTTATTGGTTATGATGCTGATGCCTGTACAAACTGTGGTGAGTGTATTTCTGCCTGTCCAGTTGGAGCTTTAGTATCACATGATTTCCAATATACTTCAAATGCTTGGGAACTTAAAAAAATACCTGCTGCTAATCCTCACTCAAGTGATTGTGCTTTTATGTATTATGATATAAAACATGATTCAATTGATAATCATAGAACAAAAAGAATATATAGAGTTAATAGTGAACCTCATTATTCAACTGTAAATGGAGCAGGAAGATTTGCTTATGATTTTGAAAACAAAGTTGAAGAAAAAAATAAATCTGCATTTGATAAAGCTGTAGAAGCATTTAAAGGTGCTAGAAATATTAAATTTAATTCATATATTACAAATGAAGAAGCTTTGATTTTACAAAAAATTTCAGAGTTTACAGGGGCAAAACTTGTAAATGAAGATGCAAGAAGATATCAAGAGTTTTTAAAAAATTATTCTAAAACATCTGGACAAACTTTATATTCTTCAAAATTATCAGATGTGCACAACTCAAACTTTGTAATTTCTGTTGGAGCTTATTTAAAATCAGATTTACCAAATGCAAGATATGCCTTTAATAATTCAGTTGTTATGAATAAAGGTGCAGGATTATATTTTCATCCAGTAGCTGATCCAGTTATGGAAAAAATTGGAAAAATTGGGAAAACAACAGATTTTATCTATCATGCTCCAATGGCTGAAGAGTCAATCTTATATTTTATTTTATATAAATTTGGAAAAAATTTACCAGCTGAAGTTCAAGCTTATATAGATTCAAAAAAAGAGACTAAAACAAAAACTGTAACTGAAGTTGTAAAAGAAAACGTTGTTGAGACGGTTGTTGATGAAGCAACGGGTGAAGAAAAAGAGGTTAAAAAAGTAGTTTCTAAAAATGTATCAACAGAAGTTTCATATGAAATGGTTTCATTTGTTGAAGATTTTGGAAGAGATGAAAAATTCCTTGATTTAGTTGATGAAATGTTAGCTAAAAAAGATGCCTTCTCTTTAATGGTTGGAGAAGATTTAATAACTCATCCAAATAGTGAAAATTTAGCAAAATTATGTGGATTAATTGATGCTTATACAGATTTTAATGTAGTAATTATTCCATCACAAACAAATACTTTAGGTGTTGCACAAATTTGTACACTTTCAAGTGAAGTTGATGGTTTAAGTGTTGGTTATAACATGAAAGCTGATTTTGAACTTTCTGCTTTAGGTGATGGTGATTTAGATGTACCAGCTCTTAACCAACAAGAAGGGACTTTTACAAATATTGATAAAAAAGTAATTCCTACGAATGCTGCTTTAGAGTTTAAGGGTTATACTTTAAATGAAGTTGCAAATGAAGTTCTAGGTTGCGATGTAGAATATACTATTGATTATACAGTTAAACTTCCAATAAACAAAGGTTATAAAACTGTTAAGTTTGATGATTTACCAAATCATTTTGGAAATGACCAAGTTGAATACAGAGGATATGAAATTAACTCTTTTGAAGTATTAAAAGAAGAGAGTGTAAAAGAAGCTAATACTGAAAGATTAGTTTTAGAAGAAAATGAGATTGTAATTTATAAAGCGAATCCAATAAATCAATTTAATGAATTTACAGCAATTGCCCATGAATTTAAAGAAAAACTTCAAGATGGAATATTCTTTTCAAAAGAATCTTTTGAGAATTTAGGTTTAGTTGAAGGTGATAAAGTAAAAGTGAATGCAAATAATCAAGAATTGACTTTAAACGCATATGTTGATATTCAAATAAAAGGAAACATTTCTTATGTTTCTACATTTATGAAAAATAGTTCTTCAAATGCTCTATTTAATAGTTATAGATTTAATAAAGCAAAAGTGGCAAAGGTATAATATGGAAACAAGTATTATTATAGAAACTATTGTAAAAGTAGTAGTTGTACTTGCAGTTTTTTCAGCACTTGCTGGATTTACAACTTATATAGAAAGAAAAATTCTAGCTTTTATGCAAAGAAGATTAGGACCTACAAACGTTGGACCTTATGGATTATTACAAATCGTTGCAGATGGAATTAAATTATTTTGTAAAGAGGATATTATACCTGCAAATGTAAATAAAAAGATATTTATGGTTGCACCATTAATTACAGCATCTACAGCTTTTATAGCTATGAGTGCAGTTCCATTTTTTCCAGAATTTGAGATGTTTGGATATACAGTAAGACCAATAATAAGTGATATAAATGTTGGAGTTTTATTTGTATTGTCTGTTGGTGCAGTTGGACTTTATGGACCACTTTTAGGTGGTATGAGTAGTGCTAATAAATGGGCATTACTTGGAGGTGCAAGAACAGCAATACAACTTTTATCATATGAAGTTGTATCTGGGCTTTCACTTTTAGCACCTTTAATGATGGTAGGAAGTTTATCTTTAATTGATATTAATAATTACCAAGCAGGTGGAGTTTCAAATTGGATTATTTGGTCTCAACCTTTAGCTTTTTTATTATTTGTTATGGCAGGTTTTGCTGAAACAAATAGAACTCCTTTTGACTTACTTGAACATGAAGCAGAGTTAGTTGCTGGATATGCAACTGAGTATTCGGGAATGAGATGGGGAATGTTTTTTATTGGAGAGTATGCAAATTTATTTACAATTTCTTTTTTAATTGCATTGATTTTTTTAGGTGGATTTGAGCCATTATGGTTTATACCTGGTGGACTTGCAATAGTTTTAAAAGTTATGTTTTTAATTTTTGTTTTCTTATGGACAAGAGCTTCTTGGCCTCATATTAGACCTGACCAGTTAATGTGGTTATGTTGGAAGATTTTAATGCCACTTGCCATACTAAATGTTTTAGTAACTGGTTTTGTGATGATGTTTTAGGAGTTAGTTATGGAACTAAAAAAGTTTAAAAATAGAAATATTAGTGAAGATTATATTGTAGTTCAAGAGGATAATTACCCTAAAACTAACTGGGATATGTTCAAACAAGTTTTATCTCGTTCAATCAAAGGTGAATTATTTGTTGGAATGAGAATTACTTTTGGAATAATGTATAGAGCATTATTTAAAGATGAAATGGCAACTGTTCAATATCCAAAAGAAAAACTTCCAATTGGTCCAAGATATAGAGCCGTACATAAACTTCTTAGATTATTAGAATCAGGAGAAGAGAGATGTATTGGTTGTGGACTTTGTGAAAAAATTTGTATTTCAAATTGTATTAGAATGGAAACAAGAATTGATGAAAATTCTAGAAAAGAAGTTATGCAATATACAATTAATATGGGAAGATGTATTTTCTGTGGATACTGTGCTGAGGTTTGCCCAGAACTAGCAATTGTTCATGGTGGAAGATATGAAAATTCAAGTGAGCAAAGAGCACATTTTTCACTTAAAGAAGATATTTTATCTTCTGCAAATGGTTTAGGAACGCAACTTGAATTTGATGGTTATGGTTCAGTATCTCCTGATGCAGATAAAAAAATCAAAAAAACACCATTATCATACTAAGGAGATTGAATGTTTGAAATTATAGCTTTTATAATATTTTCTATTTTAACTATTGGTATGTTTAGTATAGTAGTTTTAACTAATAATTCGCTTTATGCTTTAAGTGCATTAGCCTCTGGGATGATTTTTATTTCAGGATTTTTCTTTTTGTTAAATGCTGATTTTTTAGGTGCAGTTCAAATTGTAGTTTATACAGGTGCTGTTATGTCTTTATATGCTTTTGGAATGATGTTTTTTGATTCTTTATCTGAAGTTAAAGAAAAAATTAATAATCCAAGGTTAGTATTTTTACTATCTGGAGTGATAGCTTTAATAGTTGTAGTTGTTTTAATTGCTCCAATTATTGGAAAAAATATTAAAGCAGAATTTCCTGTTCATCCTGAATATGGGAATACAGTAGATGTAGGTCTTGTATTATTTACAAAATATTTACTTCCTTTTGAACTTGCTGCACTTATGCTTCTAGTTGCAATGGTAGGTGGAATTGTATTAGCAGGGAAAAAAATGAATGAATCATATTCAGAAATGAAAGAAGAAGAGATAGATGAAAAAATCAGACTTGAAGAATCATCTACAAAGGATGTTAAATGACACTTAATGCTTATTTGATACTTTCAACAGTTTTATTTTCAATTGGTTTAATTGGAGTTATTCGAAGAAAGAATGTATTAATGCTTTTTTTCTCAACAGAAATTATGCTAAATGCTGTAAATGTAGGCTTAGCAGCAATTTCTAAATTTCATGGAGATTTAACAGGGCAAATGTTTGCATTTTTTATTATTGCTGTTGCTGCAAGTGAAGTTGCAATTGGTTTGGGACTTTTAATTCTTTGGTACAAAAGAACAGGTTCTATCAATTTAGATGATATTGCAGGAATGAAGGGATAAGAATGGAAAAATTTATATATATTGCACTTTTTGCCCCTTTAGTTGGTTCTTTAATAGCTGCGTTGTTTTCAACTCAGTCTAAGATGGTATTCACAGGTTGGTTTACTTCATTTATGTTAGCTGTTTCGATGTATGCTTCTTTAAATCTGTTATATTATGTTTATACAGAAGATATATCTTTACATATAGTTTTATTTGATTGGATAGTAATAGGAAATTTAGATATTCCTTTTGGGTTTGTGGTTGATCATGTAAGCGTTGTAATGATGAGTGTTGTTACTGTTGTTTCAACAATGGTACATATTCATTCAATTGGATATATGGAACACGATAAAGGTTTTAATAGATATTTTTCATATTTATCAGCTTTTGTTTTTTCAATGTTAGTTTTAGTAATGAGTGATAATTTTGCTGTTTTATTTATTGGTTGGGAAGGAGTTGGAGTTTGTTCTTGGTTACTAATTGGATTTTGGTACCACAAAGAATCTGCAACTTGGGCAGCAAATGAAGCTTTTATTATGAATAGAATAGGAGACTTAGGATTATTACTTGGAATGTTTTTAATTTATTGGAATATTGGAAGTTTACAATATGATATTGTATTTGCACAATTTTCAACACTAGAAACTTCAACACTTATTTGGATTGGCGCTTTACTATTCTTAGGAGCTATGGGTAAATCTGCACAGTTTCCTTTACATACTTGGCTTGCAGATGCAATGGAAGGACCAACACCAGTTTCAGCACTTATTCATGCTGCAACAATGGTAACTGCCGGAGTTTATTTAGTAGTTCGTTCAAATGAATTGTATTCTTTAATTCCTGAGGTTGGTTATGCAATTGCTTGTTTAGGAGCATTTGTTGCAATATTTGCGGCTTCAATGGCTTTAGTAAATAATGATATGAAAAGAATTATTGCATATTCAACACTATCTCAATTAGGATATATGTTTGTTGCAGCAGGTCTTGGAGCTTATTGGATAGCATTATTTCACTTAGCAACTCACGCTTTTTTTAAATCAGTATTATTTCTTGGAGCTGGAAATGTTATGCATGCAATGCATGATGAATTAGATATTAGAAAAATGGGTGGACTTCATAAAGAGATGAAGGCTACTTCATATATTATGATTATTGCTTCTTTAGCACTTGCAGGTATTTTCCCCCTTGCAGGATTCTTTTCAAAAGATAAAATTTTAGAAGCTGCATTTTATTCTGATGCGACAGTTTTATGGGCAATATTATGGATAACAGCTGGACTTACGGCGTTTTATTCATTTAGACTTGTAATGAAAATCTTTTTTGGAAAAGCAAATTATAGTGAAGAGTTACATCCTCATGAAGCAAAAAGTTTTGTAATTGCTGCAATGATACCTCTTGCAATTTTAGCTGTTATAGCTGGTTGGTTTGAACATTCATTTGTAGAATTTGTTACAAAAATATTACCAACTTGGGAAACAACGAACTTAGAACACTCAACAGCTTGGAAATTGATTTTAGTTACAAGTGCAATTGTAATTTTTGGTATAGCTGTTGCAGTATTTAAATATAAAAGAGATGGATTTAGTAAATCTTGGGAAGATACGTTTATTTATAAATTATTAAGTAATCAATACTATATCCCAAAAATATATGAAGTTTGTATTACAAAACCGTATTATGCAATATCAGTTTGGGTATGGAAAGTAATTGAAATTAAATTTATTGATGCATCAATTGATGGTTTAGCACATTTCGTTAATAAAATGGGAGTTAGATTTAGACCAATTCAATCGGGAAATCTATCATCATCATTAAGACTAATGACTTTTGGACTAATCTTAGGATTAGTATTTGCTTTAGTCTTATCGGTACTTTAAGGAAGGTAATGTAAATGGAAAATATTTTATCTATGTTGATATTTTTTCCTGCAGCTGCAGCAGTTGTTGGATTTTTAATTCACAAAGATTCAATGAGACAATTTGGGGTTGTGGTTACAGTAGTTGAGTTTGTATTGTCACTACTTCTATGGTATTACTTTGATTCAAATGTTGCAGGTATGCAATTTGTTCAGAGTTTGCCTTTAATAAGTTCTTATGGTATCAATTATACAGTGGGTGTTGATGGAGTTTCATTGTTTTTAATCGTTATGATTACGTTTATGACAATGGTAGCTTTAATTGGTTTAACAGAAAAAAAAGATGTGAAAAATCTAATCATAACTATGTTATTTTTAGAAATGACAATGGTTGGAGTTTTTGTATCTTTAGATGTAATTATGTTTTATATTTTCTGGGAATTAACACTTATTCCAATGTTTTATGTTATTGGTTTTTGGGGAGCAGAAAAAAGATTTTATGCGGCAATTAAATTCTTTTTATATACATTCATAGGTTCACTTGTGATGTTAGTTGGTATGCTTTATTTTGGGTATGTATATCATGAAACAACAGGAGTTTGGAGCTTTAGTTTAATGGATTGGAACAGTGTAGTATTGCCATTTGATTTACAACTTTGGTTATTTATAGCTTTCTTCTTTGGATTTGCAGTAAAAGTTCCAATGTTCCCTTTTCATACTTGGTTACCATTAGCTCATGGACAAGCACCAACAATTGGTTCAATAATGCTTGCAGCTGTACTATTAAAAATGGAAACTTATGGATTTATTAGATTCTCTTTACCATTATTCCCTGATGCAAGTGTATATTTTGTTGGATTTATGGCAACTTTAGGATTAATTGCAATTATTTATACAGCGATGCTAGCTTATGCTCAAGAAGATATGAAGCAGATGATAGCATATTCATCAATTTCACATATGGGAGTTATTACTCTTGGAGTATTTGCTTTAAATGTCGAAGGTATTTCAGGTGCTGTTTATTTAATGATTGGTCATGGTATTGTTTCAGGAGCTCTATTTATGAGTGTTGGAGTTTTATATGATAGAAGACATACTAAAATGATAAAAGAGTTTGGTGGATTAGCCCATAATATGCCAGTTTTTGCAACTGTTTATGCAATTGTATTAATGGCATCTATTGGATTACCTTTAACTATTGGATTTATTGGTGAATTTTTATCTTTACTAGGGTTCTTTAAATTCTCTCCTATCTTAACATTTATAGGCGCATTGACAATTATTTTAAGTGCAGTATATATGCTAGCTATGTATAAAAGAACATTTTTTGGAAAATTAGTAAAACCTGAAAATAAAGTATTAAAAGATATTTTTGGTAGAGAATTAGTAGCACTTGGTTTATTGGTAGTTTTAATTATATCATTAGGAATCTATCCAAAATTAATTTTAGACCCATTAAATACATCTGTTTCACAACTTACAAAAGTAATGGAAATAAAAGCAGTTAATGAAGATACAAAAGAAAAATTAAGAGCTTTAAACTCTATTGGGGAGGTTAAATAATGCTTGAACCTATTAAAATAAGTTTAGAATCTCTAAACCTAGGAACAATAGCACCAATGTCAATAGCAATTATTGGTGCGTTAGGTATTTTATTAACTGATGTATTTAATAAAAATAAACACAAATCTTTATATGTAATTTTAGTTGTGTTATTTTTAATTTTTGATTTATTTACTCTTTTAGCTTTTAATGGTGATGAAAGAGGAATGTTTGATGTTATGTTATTAGATGGGATATCAGTTCTATCTCAATGTATAATAATTTGTGGTTCAATATTATTTGTTTTATTAGGATTATCAAAATTAAGATTCCAAGAATTTAGATATGCTGAATATTTTGCTTTATATTTATTAGTTGTTGCTGGATTTCAATTTATGGTAAGTTCCGATTCATTAATATTGATTTTTGTAGGTCTTGAAACTTCTTCTTTAGCTTTATATACAATGATAGCAATGCATAATAGAATGGTTTCTATTGAAGCTGCTGTAAAATACTTTACAATGGGAGCTTTAGCAGCTGCATTTTTCGTATTTGGGTCAATGATTTTTTATGCAACAACAGGAACTTTAGAATTAGCACAAATGGCACAAGTATTATCTCAAGAAGGATATTTAAGTACATTAAATTATTCTAACTATGTATTAATTTTAGTTGGATTTGTATTTATGTTTGCTGCACTTGGATTTAAGTTGTCTTTATTTCCTTATCATATTTGGGTTCCAGATGTTTATCAAGGATCAACATCAGCAATGGCAGGATTTTTATCTGTAATTCCTAAAATGGCAGGATTTGTTGTAGCACTAAGATTTTTTGAAATGTTCATTCATTTACAAGATCCAATTATTCAAACTTTACTTTATGTGACTGTAGTTTTAACAATGACAATTCCAAATTTAATTGCTTTACAACAAAAAGATATAAAAAGAATGCTAGCTTATTCATCAATATCAAATGCAGGTATGGCAATGGCTGCAATAGTTATAGGTACACATCAAGCAACAGTTGCATTATTTTTGTATTGGATTTTATTCACAATAACAAATTTTGGTGCTTTTGGAATGTTATGGTTAAATAGAGGGAAAGAGTATGCAGATTATAACTCTCCTTATACATTTAAAAAATTCTCAGGATTAGTTCAGATTTCACCATTTACAGCATCAATTTTAGGAATGTTCTTTTTCGCACTAACTGGTCTTCCTCCTTTTGCCCTGTTCTGGGGGAAAATGTACCTTATTGGAAGTGCTGTTAATGCAGGACATATTGCTTTAGCTATTATTATTGTTTTAAACTCAGTTATAGCAGCATACTATTATTTAAGACCAGTTTCTTATATGTTCTTAAGAAATCCAGAAGAGGGAATGAATACTAAATTTATGCAAAATGCTTCAACTCCTATGAAATCAGTTGTTGGTTTTGTTGTATTTTTGACAATCATTTCAATTTTATTAATAGAACCTTTATTAAATATAATAGAATTATACGTATCTAATTCAGGATTTTAATCTCAAATAATTCTAGTCGTTTTGAAAAATGATTAGAATTATTGTAAACTTCATTTATGAAAAAAATCTTATTTCTATTTTTACTCATTCATACATTTTGTTTTTCTAATTCTTTAGGATTAACAAATGTAGATTTAATTATTCTGAAAAAAATTAAATCTCTAACTGATAATACAATGATGAAATATACTTTAATGGCTATTGCAATTAAAGAATCTTCAATTGGAAAAAAACAAATCAATGATTTTAGTAATGATTATGGGCTTTTTCAGTCCAATATAAAAAGTGTAATGAAAAGACAAAGAGTAGAAGATAATTATTATAATAGAAAATATTTTGCCAATAAACTTTTAAAAGATGTGGCTTTTTCAACTGCAAATGCAATAGTTGAAATTGATTATTGGAGAAAAGTACATAAAGAAAATTGGGTTAGAGTTTGGGCAAGTTATAACGCAGGTTGGAGATATTCAAGTACAACGGGAGTTCTTTATGCTGATTCAATATTTGATATTATAAAAAAACTAAGGTTTGAATATAACTTATAACTTTAAACCATAACTTGTTAAAATCCTCTAGCAAAAATAAAGGAATGAATTTGAAAAATATTAGTGTAGGACATTCACCTGATGCAGATGATATATTTATGTATTATGCAATTAAATTTGGTTGGGTGACTCCAGATGATGCAAAATTTGAAAATATAGCTTTAGATATTGAAACATTAAATCAAGCTTGTTTAAAAGGGGTATATGATATTTGTGCAATCTCTTTTGCTTTATATCCTTTTGTTAAAGATGACTATGCACTTTTAAAAACAGCAGTATCTTTTGGTGAAGGTTATGGACCAAAACTTATAAAGAAAAAAGAAACTGTTTTAAAGAAAAATTTTAAAGTAGCTCTTAGTGGAGAATTTACAACAAATGCACTTTTATTTAGAATTGCTTATCCTAATGCAAGAATTATATATATGAATTTTTTAGATATTGAAAAAGCAGTTCTTGAGGGAACAGTAGATGCAGGTGTATTAATTCATGAATCAATATTAACTTATGATGAAAAATTAGAAGTTGAACGTGAAATGTGGGATGTTTGGTTGGAATTAAGTGGTGGAGGATTACCTTTACCACTTGGAGGAATGTGCTTACGTCGTTCAATTCCTCTTCATAGTGCGATTAATTATGAGAATACACTTATAAAAGCTGTTGAAGTTGCTAATAAAAATAGAAAAGTTTTAGCACCAATGCTTTTAGAAAAGGGATTAATTAGAGTTGATGCACCAACATTAGATAAATATTTAGATTTATATGCAAACGATAACTCAGTTAAAATGAGTGAAATTCAATATAAAGCATTAGATAAATTATTTGAACTTGGATATAAACATGGCTTTTATCAAAATTTGATAAAAGCAGAAGATTTTTTAATTCCAAGTGAATATGAAGAATTAAGAGCAAAATAATTTATGCAAAATAGTATTAGAACAATTGATTTTAAAAGATATTCTTCAATTAATATAGGTCCAACACTGGATGTATTAGTAATAAATGAAATAGGTGATTATAGTGATTATCAAATAATTGGACGAGCTAATAATTTACTTATTTCACCTAATACGAATAAAAAATTTGCTATTTTAGGTGAAGAGTTTGATTATATAAGACAAGAAGGGAATTTATTATATGTAGGATGTGCTACAACCTCAGGAAAACTTTTAACTTACACAAAAAAACATGATATAGGAAATTTAGAATTTTTAGCAAAATTACCAGGAAATTTAGGTGGTTTAGTAAAAATGAATGCAGGATTAAAATCTTGGGAAGTTTTTAATTATATTAATAGTATAAAAACAAAAGATGGCTATATAAAAAAAGAGAATGTATCTTTTTCATATAGACATACAAAAATAGATACTGTTGTTTATGAAGTTGTATTTAATATAGAGTATGGATTCTCAAAAGAGCGATTGAAAGAGTTTACAAAAATGAGAGATAATCAACCTCATATTGCAAGTGCAGGAAGTTGTTTTAAAAATCCAAAAGGTGAGTTTGCTGGAAGATTAATAGAAGCTGTTGGTTTAAAAGGAATGAAAAAAGGTGATATGAGCTTTTCTGAACAACATGCAAATTTTTTAGTAAATTATGATAAAGGAACATTTGAAGATGCAGTTTATTTAATAAAACTTGCAAAAGAAAAAATAAAAAAAGAGTTTGATATAGATATAGAAGAAGAGATAATTATTTATAAGTAATATTAATTAATTTATGTTAGAATGCAAACTCCAAAAAAATGTAAGGTACTTTTAGTGAAGAATTTAGTAATAGTGGAGTCCCCAGCAAAAGCAAAAACAATATCGAAATTTCTAGGTAGTGACTATACCGTAATGGCTTCAATGGGGCATGTAAGAGATTTACCAAAGTCTAGTTTAGGGTTTGACCCAAGTGATAATTTTAAACCAAAATATATGGTTACTGCAGATAAAAAAAAAGTTATAAGTGATTTGAAAAAACACATTTCTAAAGATACCACAATTTACCTAGCAGCCGATGAAGATAGAGAGGGAGAGGCCATTGCATGGCATTTGATTCCTGCACTTAAAATAGAAAAAAATCCTATAAAAAGAATTGTTTTTCATGAAATCACAAAAGATGCAATTTTAAAAGCATTGGAAAATCCAAGAGATGTTGATCAACATTTAGTTGATGCTCAACAAGCAAGACGTATTTTAGATAGAGCAGTTGGTTATGAACTTTCTCCTTTATTATGGAAAAAAGTTAGATATGGATTAAGTGCTGGACGTGTTCAAAGTGTTGCTGTTAGAATTATAGTTGATAGAGAAAATGAAATAAGAGCATTTGTTCCTGAAGAATATTGGAAAGTAAAAGCAGATTTTATAAATCCCGAATTAAAAGCTGAACTTGCAAAAATTTCTGCAAAAACAGCAAAAGTTGATAATGAAGAACAAGCCTTAAATATAGAATCTTCACTTAATCAAGGAATTTATAAATTAGCAAGTATTGAAGAAAAAGAGAGTATAAGAAATCCAGCAGCTCCTTTTACAACATCTACACTCCAACAAGAAGCAAGTAGAAAACTTGGTCTTTCAGTAAAACAAACAATGGTTATTGCACAACAACTTTATGAAGGAAATGTAGGAAATATTCCAAATCATACAGGTGGTTTAATCACATATATGAGAACAGACTCTTTAAATCTTTCAACAGTTGCAACAAGTGCAGCTAAAGCTGTAATTGAAGAAGAGTATGGAAAAGAGTATTCATTAAGTAAACCAAGAGTTTATAAATCAACTGCTAAAGGTGCACAAGAAGCGCATGAAGCGATTCGTCCAGTTAATCTTGCATTAAAACCAAGTATGATTAAAGAGTTTGTTGAACCAGCTCAATATAAATTGTATAGTTTAATTTGGAAAAGAACCCTTGCTACTCAAATGGCACAAGCAAAAATTGCAAATACAACGTATAAAATCGAAGCTGGACGTGATAAAGAGTTTGAATTTCAATCTAAAGGGCAAAGAATCATCTTTGCTGGATTTATGAAAGCTTATACAGAAGGTAGTGATAATCCAGAAGCTGCACTTGATAGTACTGAAAAAATCTTGCCAAATATCAAAGTTGGAACAGTTTTAGAGTTAGAAAAATTAGAAAGTGAACAAAATTTTACAAAACCACCTGCTCGTTATACAGAAGCTTCTTTAGTTAAAAAACTAGAGAGTGAAGGAATAGGAAGACCATCAACTTATGCACCAACAATTTCAACTATTCAAGCAAGAGAGTATGTAACAAAAACTGAAGATAAAAAGTTAATTCCTACTCAAACAGGTGAAATTGTAAATAGCTTTTTAGTTGATCATTTTTCAGATATTGTAGATTTAGGTTTTACAGCTAAAATTGAAGAAGAGTTTGATGAAATAGCTCTTGGAAAGATTGCTTGGGAACAAGTAATGAAAGATTTTTATGGAAATTTTAAAAAAACAATTGATGAAAAAGAAGAGAGTGTTCACAAAGAAGATTATTTACAATCTAGAGAAATAGGAATTGATCCAAAATCAGGAAAACCAGTAAGTGCTAGAGTTGGGAGATTTGGACCATTTATTCAAATTGGAACAAAAGATGATGAAGAAAAACCAAAATTTGTTGCAATTCCTGATAATTTGAATATGGATACAATTACATTAGATGAAGCACTGTTTTTATTTACACTTCCAAGAGTTGTAGGACTTGATAATAGTGGAGATGAAATAAAAGCTAATATTGGAAGATTTGGTCCATATTTACAAGTTAAAACTAAATTCTACTCATTGAAAACTGATGATCCTTATACAGTTGATTTAAATAGAGCTTTAGAAATTATTAAAGAAACAGATGAAGCAAAAGAAAAATCTACTATTAAAACTTTTGATAAAGAAAAAATTCAAATCCTAATTGGTCAATATGGTCCATATATAAAACAAGGAAGAAAAAATTTCAAAATACCAAAAAGTGTTGAAGCAAAAGATTTAACTTTAGAGCAATGTCTTGAAATAATTGCAAAAGATTCTAAAACAAAAACAAGTTCGACAAAAAAAGCAAGTACAGAAAAAAAAGAGACAAAAAAGAAAACAACTACAGCAAAAAAAACTACTAAAAAGAGTGCTGACAAATAGTTATGAAAATAGGCATTTTGTCCGATAGTCACTTAAAAAGTGACTATACAAAAGAGGTGATAGATTTTTTCAAAAATGAAAATTGTGAATATTTAATTCATGCAGGTGATTTATGTATTGAAAAAAATCTTGAACTTTTAGAAAATTCTGGGCTTAAATATGTAGCAGTTTTTGGAAATAATGATAGAAATTTGTTCTCTCTTGCTTCAAAATATAATATTAAATCAGAACCATATTATTTTAAAATAAAAGATATAAAGTTTAAACTTATGCACCTTCCTTATCATTTAACACCTGATTGTGATGTGGTGATTTTTGGACACACTCACATCTTTGAATCAGATTATAAAAATAAAACACTTTTTATAAATCCTGGAGAAGTGTGTGCAAGAAAAAAACCTTTAATAGAGTGCGTACAACTAGGGATTAATGAAAATGAGTATATAATCACACGTTGTTTTAAAAAGATTAATGAAAAAAATTTTAAAAAAGAAGAGATAATTTATGAAAAATAATGACGAAATTTTTTTATGCGCCATTTGTAATATTGAAAGTGGAACATGTAATGAAGACTGTAAATTCTGTACACAAAGTGTAAAATATAAAGCAGATATTCAAAGATACAAACAAAAAGAGATTACTCAAATTGTCGAAGAAGCAAAAAGAGCAAGAGCAAATAATGCAAATGGATTTTGTTTAGTAACTGCTGGAAAAGGACTAACTCCAAAAAGATTAGAGTATGTATGTGAAGCAGCAAAGGCAATTAAAAAAGAGAATTTAGGTTTAATTTTAATTGCTTGTAATGGTATTGCAACAGTTGAAGATCTTCAAACTTTAAAAGATGCAGGAGTTGATGCATATAATCATAACTTAGAAACTGCAAGAGATTTTTATGATGAAATCTGTACAACTCATCCTTGGGATGATAGATATCAAACTTGTAAAAATGTAAAAGAAGTTGGTTTAAGACTTGTATGTGGTGGAATTTTTGGAATGGGAGAGACTCAAGAACAAAGAATTTCAATGCTTGAATCAATTGCATCTTTAGAGCCTATGAACGTTCCTTTAAACTTTTTCCATCCAAATGAAGCATTACCAATTGTAAAAAATACAATTACAAGAGAAGAAGCTTTTGAATTAATCACACTTGCTAGAAAGATGATTCCAAATGCAATGAAAATAATGGTTGCTGGTGGACGTGAAGTAATGTTTGGTGATGAGCAGTATAAAATCTTTGAAAAAGGTGCTAATGCATTTGTTATTGGTGATTATTTAACAACTGCTGGAAAAACTCCTGCTGATGATATTGCTGAGCTTGAAAAACATGGTTATAAAATAAAAAGAGAAAGAGATTAATAAGGTAAACGAATGAGTGAAGAAATATTAATAATTATCTCAATATCTTTAATAATATTTACTTCACCATTAGTATCGAAATTATTAAAACTACCTACAATTCCAGTAGAAATTATGTTAGGTGCAATAGCTGCATATTTTGCATTTATTGTAGATCATCCAATTTTTCATTTAGTTGCTGAATTGGGTTTTTTATATCTAATGTTTTTAGCTGGAATAGAAATAGATTTAAAAAAACTTTTATCTATTTCACCAACAATGCTAAAAAAATCACTTTTATATAATGTCATACTATTTTCAAGTTCAATTCTAATAACTTTATATTTTGATTTAGGGAAAATATTTATTGTAATTCTACCTCTTATTTCTATTGGAGTTTTAGCTGCTCTTAAAAAAGAGTATGGAGATACAGAATGGATACGAATAGCTTTTATTGTTGGATTAATAGGTGAAATAGTTTCTATTTTTGCATTAACAACAGTATCTGCTGTGTTAGAGTATGGAATTGGATTTGATTTTTATAAAATTATGGCATTGTTTGTTTTATTCTTAATAGCAATGATAATTGTATATAAACTTTTTCACAATCTTATTTGGTGGTTTCCTGAAATAAAAAATTATTTAATGCCTGAGAAAGATCATCAAGAACAAGATATAAGAATTTCAATGGCAATATTCTTTTTAATGATAACTGTAATGATGTATCTACATTTGGAAATTGCTTTTGGAGCTTTTATTGCAGGTATTTTTATTACAACATTCTTTGAAGAACATAATAAACAATTACCTCATAAGTTAGAACATTTTGGTTTTGGTTGGTTAGTTCCAATTTTCTTTATTTCTGTTGGTGCTTCTCTTGAAATAGATGCATTATTAAATTGGGATTTGATTATAAAAGCATTATTAATTACAGTTGCAATGATTGCTATTAGATTATTAGCTTCTTTATTATTTGTAAAAGAGATGGGGTGGAATAAATTTTTTATGCTTGGGCTATCTCATTCAATGCCATTAACACTTTTAATTGCAGTTACAACTATTGCATACAATAATCACTCTATTACACAAGAATTTTATTATGCTTTAATATTAGCAGCTATATTAGAAGTATTAATTGTAATGGTTATAATTAGGATAATTACTTCTCTAATTAAGTTTAGAGATAGTAATTAAATCATCTTTATATAATACATTGTAATTAGAAGGTTTATCAATCAATTCAAGTGCAACTCTGAAATATCCTTCTGATTTGTGATTTCCTACAGTAATTCTTTTAAAGTTTTTTGAATCTAAATCATCTTTTTTTGTATTGAAGTTTACTTTTGCTTTATAATCAATAATTAGTTTATTTTCTTTTATAATTGAGAATTTTTTAGAAACTTTGTAATCTGTATGAATAATTAGTTTATTATCACTAAATTCAATTTTTAGGAACGGTAAAAGGGTTTTAGCAACTAAAGTATCATCATCAGTTATGTCAGGTCTAGGTTTTACATAAACAATTTGTTCTGGTTCTGCAGGTTTAGTATTTGCAAGTTCTTTTTTTACAATTTCTTTTGTTTTTTGTTCAGTTTGTTTTTTTGTTTTTTGAAGTAATGAATCCACTTCTTGTTTAGAATAAGTTTTTTGTACAGGTTTATTTTCTTTTATAGTTGGAACAATTTTATTTACAGCATCATTAACTTTATTTTTATTTACATCTGACATTTTTTGTTGCATTTCTCTTATATATTGAGCTTCTTGCATATCTTCAGGTGTAACTGGATTTTCATTCATTTCAATCATCTTCCCTGTTTCTTCTTCAAAAGTATTCATCATTTCAAATGGATTTTCTCTTGCATTTAAACCTATTGCTAAAATGACAGTTAATGTAAATAAAGATAAAGTTTTCATTCTTCTGGCTCCAAATTTTTAAGTTCAAAATACTCTTTTTGTAAATAAGCATTTTCTCTTTGTAATCTTAATATTTCACTTTCTAGATACTCTTTTTTATATTTTAGTGAATTATAAACTTGCAAAGAGTTATCTCCAAAAAGAATTATAACTGCATTATAAGATAAAAAGATAGTAGCAATCAAAGATATGATTACTACTAACATAAATTTCTTATAAGCGCTAAATTTTTTCATATACCACTATTTTTTAGAGAAAGGTTGTTTCCCTAAATATTCAGAATAGGCAATTTCAGCTCCAATTTCAAGAAGTCTGTTGTATTTTGCAATTCTGTCACTTCTTGCTGTTGAACCAGTTTTTATTTGTCCACAATTTAATGCCACCGCAAAATCTGCAATAAATGCATCTTCACTTTCACCTGATCTATGAGACATGATACAATTGTAGTTATTTCTTTGAGCAAGTCTGATTGTTTGCATTGTTTCAGAAACTGATCCAATTTGATTTGGTTTAATTAATACAGCATTTGCTATACCTTTTTTAATTCCTTCAGCAACAATTGATGCATTTGTAACAAATAAATCATCTCCAACTAATTGAACTTTTGAACCTAATTTTTCAGTTAAAATTTTCCATCCATCCCAATCATCTTCACTTAATCCATCTTCAATAGAAACGATAGGATATTTAGAACATAAATCAGCATAGTATTCAACTAATTCAGCTGATGTTAATTCTCTATTCTCACCTTTTAGAACATATTTTTTTGTACTTTCATCAATTAATTCAGAAGCAGCAACGTCTAATGCAATAGAGATTTGTTCACCAGCTTTATATCCAGCTTTTTCAATAGCTGTCATGATAACTTGAATTGGTTCTTCGTTTGATTTTAAGTTTGGAGCAAATCCACCTTCATCACCAACTGCTGTACTTTCACCCATTGCATCAATAACTTTTTTTAAGTTTTGATAGATTTCTGCAACAGCTCTTAATCCATCATTGAAATTTTCAAATCCTGTTGGCATAATCATATATTCTTGGAAATCAACAGAGTTATTTGCATGCTCTCCACCATTAATAATATTAAACATAGGTACAGGCATAGTCATAGCATTTGCTCCACCTAAATATCTATATAATGGAATTTGTAAAGAGTTAGCAGCAGCTCTAGCCACTGCCATAGATACACCAAGAACAGCATTTGCTCCTAAATTTGAGTAATTTTGTGTTCCATCAATATCTTTCATTGTTGCATCAACTTCAGCTTGATTATAAGGGCTTAATCCGATTAATTCATTTGCAATTGTAGTGTTTACATTCTCAACTGCATTTAAAACACCTTTCCCTAAAAATCTATTATCACCATCTCTTAATTCTAAAGCTTCTCTTTTTCCTGTACTTGCACCACTTGGTACTATTGCACTACCTTTTGTACCATCACTTAATATAACTGTAGCTCTTACAGTTGGGTTTCCTCTTGAATCTAATACTTCATCAGCGTAAATATTATCAATAAATACCACTTAGATCTCCTATATTTCATAATTTAGATGATTATAGCTAAAAAAGATTTGTTATTTGCTTTTGTATTTTTTTAAAGAGAGTAATTTTTGTATTTTGTTTATCAAAGGAAAAGTTTCCTTTGATTTTTTAGTCGTCTAAATCAGCTGTATCATCTAAATCATCTGAACTACTACTAATGATTGAATCATTAACTCCCATAGATTCAAGAATTTTATTTTCAATTTCACGTGCTATTTCTGGGTTATCTTTTAAGAATACTTTTGAGTTTTCTCTTCCTTGTCCAATTTTTGAATCACCATAACTAAACCAAGCACCAGCTTTATCTACGATATCAAGTTTTACCCCATAATCAACTAATTCACCAGTTTTTGAGATACCTTCTCCAAACATAATATCAAATTCTGCTTGTTTAAAAGGAGCTGCCACTTTATTTTTAACAACTTTTACTTTTACTCTATTCCCAATAGAATTTTCACCTTGTTTAAGTGTAGCAATTCTTCTAATATCAAGTCTTACTGAAGAGTAGAATTTAAGAGCATTTCCTCCAGTTGTTGTTTCAGGACTTCCATATCCAGTCATTCCAATTTTCATTCTTATTTGGTTGATAAAAATAACTGTACAATTCATTTTATTTAATAAACCAGTTACTTTTCTTAAAGCTTTACTCATAAGTCTTGCTTGAACACCAACTTGTTGATCATCCATATCTCCATCAATTTCTACTTTTGGAGTAAGCGCTGCAACAGAGTCAATAACAACTAAATCAACTGCACCACTTCTTATTACTGTTTCAAGTATTTCTAAAGCTTGTTCACCAAAATCTGGTTGAGATACAAGTAAGTTATCTGTATCAACACCAATATCTTTTGCATATTTAACATCAAGAGCATGTTCTGCATCAATAAATGCACAAACACCACCTGCTTTTTGTGCTTCAGCAATTGCATGTAATGTTAGTGTTGTTTTTCCTGAACTCTCTGGTCCATAAATTTCAATAACTCTTCCTTTTGGAAGTCCACCAACACCAAGTGCTAAATCAAGTCCTAAAGAACCTGTGCTGATTGTTTCAGTTGGAACAACAACTTTATCACCAAGTCTAATAAGTGTACCTTTTCCAAATGTTTTATCAATTTGTTTGATAGCTAATTCTAATGATTTTTTTTGATTCTCATCCATAATATTTCCTATGTTGGTTTGATTTGTTATATTTTATGTTGGGATTTTAGCAGATTTTTTTTAAAGTCTTAATTTTTATTACAAATTGTAATATTTTTTATTTTAAAATATCTTCAATCCCTTCTTGCTCAATTTTTTCAATAGTTTCAATAGTTTTTATATGAGCATTAACTCTTTTTTTCATTGTATATGATTTTATATGTTTTGCTAAAATTTTTGTATATTTTTTGTAGTTTCTTGAATCTTTTTCAAAAGTTGTAAGTTTTTTCTGTATTTTAATAATATCTTGTGGAATAGTGTAATCATGCATTAATTAAAAATACCTTTTTTATAAAATTGTAAAATATTATTACATATAGTTTATTAAAATATTAATTAAATGTAATGTTTGATATTATAATCTTAAGTATTTAGAATAAGAAAGGTATTTCAGATGTTTAATGATAAGAATATCTTAATAACTGGTGGAACAGGTAGTTTTGGTAAAAAATATACAAAAATTTTATTAGAAAAATATAAACCTAATAAAATTATTATTTATTCAAGGGATGAACTAAAACAATATGAAATGTCTCAAGAGTACAATGACAAATGTATGAGATATTTTATTGGTGATGTTAGAGACAGTTCAAGACTTAAGAAAGCTATGAAAGATGTTGATTTTGTAATTCATGCAGCAGCTCTTAAACATGTACCAATAGCTGAATATAATCCTATGGAATGTATCAAAACAAATATTTATGGTGCTCAAAATGTTATTGATGCAGCTTTAGAAAATGGTGTTTCTAAAATTATTGCTCTTTCCACGGATAAAGCAGCAAATCCTGTGAATCTTTATGGTGCTACTAAATTAGCAAGTGATAAATTATTTGTTGCAGCGAATAATCTTGTTGGTAGTCAAAATACTCAATTTTCTGTTGTTAGATATGGAAATGTAATAGGAAGTCGCGGTTCTGTAGTCCCATATTTTCAAAAACTTTTGTCACAGGGGACTAGATTTCTTCCAATAACTGATGAAAAAATGACTAGATTTATGATTACATTGGAAGCAGGTGTTAATTTTGTATTAAAAAATTTTGAAAGAATGCAAGGTGGAGAAATATTTGTTCCTAAAATTCCATCAATGAAAATAGTTGATTTAGCAGATGCAATGGCTCCAAATTTAGAACAAAAGATAATAGGAATTAGACCTGGAGAAAAACTTCATGAAATAATGTGTCCAGCTGATGATAGTCATTTGACTTTTGAATTTGATGATCATTTTGTTATAGCACCAACTATTACATTTACGAATAAAAGAGACTATGACCATAATATTCTTGGTGAAATAGGAGGAAAAGTTTCACAAGGGTTTGAATATAATTCTGGAAATAATAAAGAATGGCTAGATAAAGAAGAACTAATTAAATTAATAAAAGAGATTTAAATGAGTTTTATACCTTATGGAAAACAAACTATTAGTGATGATGACATAAATAGTTTAATAGACGTTTTAAAATCTGATTTTTTGACAACAGGACCAAAAGTAAAAGAGTTTGAAGAAAAAATTGCATCTTATTGTGGTGCAAAATATTGTGTGGCTGTTTCAAATGGAACAGCTGCTTTACACTTAGCTTCTTTAGTTTTATTAAATGAAAACGATAAAGTTCTTACAACTCCAAACTCTTTTTTAGCTACTTCAAATTCTATTTTATATGCAAATGCAAAGCCAATTTTTGTAGATATTAAAGAAGATGGAAATATAGATTTAGATTTGTGCGAAGAAGAACTTAAGAAAGATTCTTCAATAAAAGCAATTTATGTTGTTCATTTTTCTGGGAATCCTGTAAATCAACTAAAATTAAAATATTTAAAAGAAAAATATAATATAAAAATATTAGAAGATTGTGCTCATAGTATAGGTGCAAGTTTTGAAGGTATAAAAGCAGGTAGCTGCACAAATAGTGATATCTCAATATTCTCTTTTCATCCTGTTAAACATATAACAACTGGTGAGGGTGGTGCAATTACTACAAATTCAAAAGAGATTTATGAAAAACTTCTTCTTTTAAGGGGACATGGTATGAGTCCAAGAGCTGATATTGCTCCTTGGCATTATGATATGGTTGAACTTGGATTTAATTATAGACTTACAGATATTTCATGTGCCTTGGGTTTATCTCAATTAAAAAAACTTGATAGTTTTTTATATCTTAGACGTTCTATTGCAAAAAGATATGATGACTTTTTTTCAAAAGTAGATTTCATAACTCCTCTTTATGATTTTACAAATAATAGTGCTTATCATTTATATGTAATAAAAATAGATTTTAAAAAATTTAATATAGATAAAAAAGAGTTAGTTTTAAAAATGAGAGAAAAAAACATAGGTTTACAATATCATTATATTCCAATAAATAAACAACCTTATTATAAAAAATTAGGTTATGGAAATGAACAAACTCCTGTTATGGATAAATATTATGAACAAGCAATAAGCTTACCAATTTATCCAAATTTTTCACAAGATGAACAAAAATATGTGTATCAATCAATTATAGAGATTTTGAAATGAAAAATGCAATTGCAGTTATTCCAGCAAGAGGTGGAAGTAAAAGAATACCAAGAAAAAATATAAAAGATTTTCATGGAAAACCACTTATAGCTTATAGTATAGAAGTTGCTTTAAAATCAAATCTTTTTGATAAAGTTGTTGTTTCAACTGATGATGAAGAAATTGCACAAATTTCAAAAAAATATGGAGCAGAAATTCCATTTTTACGTCCAAAAGAGTTAAGTGATGATTTTACTGGAACTGGAGCAGTTGTAAACCATACTATAGATTTTTTGAAAGAGCAAGGTGAAAATTATGATTTTGTTTGTACTATTTATGCAACAGCTCCTTTTTTAGATGAAAAATATTTGATTGAAAGTTTCGAAAAACTTAAAAATTCAACTGCAAAAAATGCTTTTTCTTGTACTTCAATGCCATTTCCTATTCAAAGAACTTTTAAAATAACAGAAAATGAAAGATGTGAGATGTTTTGGCCAGAAAATTTTATGAAAAGAAGTCAGGATTTAGAAGAGGCTTATCAAGATGCAGGACAATTTTACTGGACAAATTTAAATATAAAATCAAATGAGATTATATTTGGAAAAGATAGTATTCCTATAGTTCTTCCAAGATATTTAGTTCAGGATATTGATACAGCTGAAGATTGGATAAGAGCTGAATACATGTATGAATCTATTAAAAAATCACAAAGTATAAAGAAAATTTAATATGAATATTTTAATAAGAGCTAACTCTTCTTCATATATTGGGATTGGTCATATTATGAGGGATTTAGTTTTAGTTAAGCAATATTCAAATGATAATATTATTTTTGCTACAGAAAATTTAGATGGAAATATAAATCACAAAATTATTGAAGCAGGTTATAAAATAGAACTTCTAAAATCAAATAGTTTTGATGAATTAAATGAGTTAATTAAAAAACTAAATATTGATATGATAATAGTTGATAATTATAATATAGATTATAATTTTGAGAAAAACTTAAAAGACTTAAATCCAAATTTAAAAATATTTGTATTTGATGATACTTATGAAAAACATTTTTGTGATATTTTGATAAATCATAATATTAGTGCAAATGAAAAAAAATATAAAAATTTAGTACCAAATAATTGTGAATTAAGATGTGGAAGTAAATACACACTTTTAAGAGATGAATTTTTAGAAGTTAAGAAACAAAAAAATATTATAAAAAAAGATAAGAAAATAAAAACTATTTTTATAGCTATGGGTGGAGCAGATCATAGTAATATAAATATAGATATTTTAAAAGTGGTAAATAAAATTCGAAAAGAGAATAAAAAAAACATAAAAGTAAATATTGTTAGTACAAATGCGAATAAAAATTTGGAAAAGTTAAAAGATTATTGTAAAAATAAGAAGTGGATAAATTTACATATTGATTCAAAACAAATTGCAAAACTTATGATAGAAAGTGATTTTGCAATAGTAACACCAAGTGTTACAGTTAATGAAGTTTATTATTTGAATTTGCCAATTGTTGCTATAAAAACTGCTGATAATCAAATAGATATGTATAAATATTTAAAGAAAAAGAGATTTTCAGTTTTAAAAAAATTTAAAATAAACAAATTAGTAAAGTTAATAAAAGAGAAAATGTGAAAATAGCAATTATTACATCACCAAATCAATGGTTCATACCTTTTGCAAATGAATTACAAAATAAGATTGAAGATTCAGTATTATTTTTTGAACATCAAAATATAAATGAATCTTTTGATATAGTGTTTATTTTAAGTTACCATAAGCTTATAGAGAAAAAGTATTTAGAAAAAAATAAGCATAATATAGTGATACATGCAAGTGCTTTGCCTCAAGGAAAAGGTTGGGCACCAATGTTTTGGCAAATCCTTGAAAATAAAAATGAAATTCCTTTTACTATGTTTGAAGTTGATGATAGTGTTGATGGTGGTGATATATACATGCAAAAAGAATTACAGCTTACTGGATATGAACTCAATTATGAATTAAGAAAAAAGCAGGCAAATCACATTATTAATATGTGTTTAGAATTTATTAATAATTATCATAAATATAAAGTTCCTATAAAACAAGAAGGAATAGAAACTTTTTATAAAAAAAGAACCAGTAAAGATAGTGAATTAGATATTTCAAAAAATATTGCAGAACAATTTAATCTTTTAAGGATAGTTGATAATGATAATTTTCCAGCATTTTTTTATATAAATGAAAAAAAATATATTTTAAAAATAGAAGAGGCAAGTGATGAAAATAGGTAATTTTGATTTAGAAAAAGATGGTATTTATATAATAGCTGAACTTAGTGCAAATCATAATGGAAATTTACAAAATGCCTTGGATACTATAAAAGCTGCGAAAGATATAGGTGCAAATGCCATAAAGCTTCAAACATATACAGCGGATACTTTGACTCTAAATAGTGATAAGGAAGATTTTATTATCAAGGGTGGAACACTTTGGGATAATAAAACATTATATGAATTATATAAAGAAGCTTATACTCCTTGGGAGTGGCATCAAGAACTTTTTGATTATGCTAGAAGTATTGATATAGATATTTTTTCAAGTCCATTTGATAAAAGTGCTGTTGATTTTCTTGAGCAATTTAATCCAAGTGCATATAAAATAGCCTCTTTTGAAATTACGGATTATGAATTGATTCATTATACAGCTTCAAAAGGTAAACCAATTATTATAAGTACAGGAATTGCAACAATTGAGGAAATACAAGATGCTGTTGATATTTGTAAAAGCGTGGGAAATCATGAGATAATACTTTTAAAGTGTACAAGTGCATATCCAGCTGCTCTTGAAGATGCAAATCTTTTAACTATTCCAAATCTTTCACAAACTTTTGGAGTGATAGCTGGTTTTTCTGATCATACTTTAGGAATAACAGCACCTATTGTAGCTACAACACTTGGAGCAAAAATAATAGAAAAACATTTTATTTTAGATAAATCTATTGGTGGACCTGATAGTGAATTCTCTTTAGATAAAAAAGAGTTTGAAGAAATGATAAAAGCGGTTAAAGATACTGAAAAACTTTTAGGAAAAGTTGATTATAGTATGACAGAAAAAAAGAAAAAATCAAGACAATTTGCAAGAAGTCTTTATATATCAACAAATATAAAAAAGGGTGAAATATTTACTGAAGATAATATACGAAGTGTAAGACCCGGATATGGACTTCATCCTAAATATCTGAAAAATGTTTTAGGAAAAGTTGCAGAAAAAGATTATGAATTTGCGGAAAGATTAAATAATTTAAAATAGTAGTACATAAATAAAGGTAAAAAATGACAGAAGCACAAATCCAACTCCAAAATGCCCTTACAACCACATTCTTAGCAAATTTGGCTTTTTTAAGTGAATATGATAATGAACTTTATCATAGAGTGGATGAACTTTCTCGTATGATAGAAAGTGGTATTTATAAAGAAAAATATGCATTAGAATTTATTATGAAAGAGGGAGATTTTGATATATTTGATTTAGTAAATGAAAAATATTTATATAATGAGCTTCCTAAGAAGTTTAATTCCAAAGTATTATCTCAAATTAAGTTAGATACAAAAGGTAGTTTTAGTATCATTGAATCATTATATGTATCTGAAAAAGTTTTTTTAAATAATGATCAATTATTTAAGTCAAATTTATTTTTAGAAAAAGGTTTTTTACAGAAAAAAGATTTAGATGAATTTAGGGAAATTTTAAAAGAAGATTTATCTAATTATAAATATAAAAAATTAAGAAAAATTGATAAATTTGTTTTTATCGGTACTTTATTAGGTAGGCATATTCCTTTAATCCTTGAAAAAACACAAGCAAAGAATTTTTTTGTATGTGAACAAAATTTAGAAATATTTAGGTTATCTTTATTTGTTACAGATTATTCAAATTTAGCAAGAGATGGAAAAACAGTTGTTTTTTCTATTATGGATAAAGTTTATGAGTTTAATTATAAATGTGGTAGTTTTTTACGAAATGATTATCATCAAAATTCTGTAATAAAGTATTTTACAACAAATATTAATGTTTCAGAATATTTTAACCAATTTATAGATTCTATTGTTTCTGAACAGACAGAAGGATTCAACTATTATATGATGCTTGATAATGTTGCAAAACTTGCCTTATCCAGAATAAGTAAATATAGAGTGATACAAAGAGAATTAATTGAAAAATTTAATTTATATTTAAAAGAAAAACCTATTTTATATATTGGTGCTGGACCATCTTTAACTAAAAATTTAGATTGGCTAATAAAAAATAAAGATAAATTCATAATTGTTTCTATGGGAGCAACTTGTAAGAAACTCATTTCAAATGGAATAATTCCAGATATTGTAGGTACATTAGATCCTCAATATCAAGTATTAAATGATGTACAATTTCCAGATGAAATAGTTGAAAAATTAAAAAATTCTATTATACTTGCTTCAATTAATACTGATCAAAATATTTTGGACAAGTTTAATCAAGATTTGTTATTCTTATTTGAAGTTATTTTTACAATAAATAATAAAAGTAAAGTAGAAAATGGTTATAGTATAGGAGAAATTCTAGGAGCTATACTTATAAACTTAGGTGCAAAAAATATTTATTTATTAGGTATTGATTTGGCAATTAATCAAGAAACAGGTGAAACACATATCTCAGAATATGAAACATCTACTAAATTTAATTTAGGAAATATTGAATCATCAATTGATAAAGATAGTTTTTCTATCAGACAAGATTTGATCAAAGTAAAAGGGAACTTAAGAAAAGAAGTCTTTACTACAAGACTTTTTAATACTTCACTAAATGTATTTTCTCAATCCTGTGAGACATTAAAGAATGATTCTCAAACAATTTACAATTTGTCACAAAATGGTGCATATATAGATGGTACAGAACCATTGGAAATAGAAAAATTAGATATGAATAAATTTGAATTTATCTATAAAGATAAGCAAACATTAAAATTAAAAAATGATTTCTTATTAATATCTGAGAATTATATAACTTCAGATATTATTGAGAATCTCAAAATAGAAAAAAATTATCTACTTGATATAAAAATAAATTTTATTAAAAAAGAAGTTCAATATAAAGATTTTGAAAATTTTATAGAAGATTATTTAATTTTGGAAAAAAAATTGTTAATTCCTGAAATAGATACTACTTTTACAACTTCCATATTCTCTTTTTATTTTAGAGCAGTAATGCCATATATTAATTATTGTTTAAATGATAAGAATCTAAAAAAAGAGTATGAAAAAATAAATGAAATTAATAAAGTAATGAAAAAACAGTTATTAAAAATTACTAATAAATATATTGAATATTTAGATTTTGTATTAAACAAGTAGTAACCTAATTAAAGGTTACTAACTCTCTCATTACTATTGAAGTAATCTTAAAACATTTTGTTGAACAGCATTTGCTTGACTGATTGCATAAGAACCAGCTTGAGAAATAATGTTTTGTTTGTTGAAGTTTGCAGATTCTTGCGCGTAATCAACATCTCGGATGATAGATTCAGCTGCTTTAACATTAGTAGCCTGAGTCATTAAGTTTCTAACAGCAGATTCAACTTGGTTTTGAGTAGAACCGATGTCACCTCTATATCCATTTAATGTATTGATAGCTTTATTTATTACTGTTTGTTGTGCTCCAGCTATAGTTTTAGTTAAAGTTCCTGCTGCAGCAGTTACAAGAGCAGCTAAAGATAATCCAGCTGTATTTGCATTAACAGATTTCATTGTAATAGTATCTGAAGATTTTTCACCAACCTGAAAAACATGTTGAGAAGATGCCGCAGTACCTCCAGCGTTAGAGATAAGTTGTCTACCATTATAATTTGTTTGTTTTGCAATATTATTTAACTGCTCTAAAAGCTTAGAAATATCTTTTGCTATTGACGCTCTACCTTCATCAGAAGTAGTATCAGTATTTGCTTGAATTAATTTAGCTTTAACAGTATCAAGAATATTAGATTGTTCACCCATAGATTTATCAGCAATTTGTAATAAAGCAACAGCAGAATTACCATTCGAAATACCTTGATTGATAGAAGTAGCTTGAGTTCTTAATTTATCAGCAATAGCTAAACCAGAAGCATCATCAGAAGCTTTGTTAATTCTAAGACCAGTAGAAAGTTTTTCTAAAGAAGTAGTTATACTTTTAGTAGTATTTTGTGCAGCTTCTTGAGCTGTTAAAGATGAAACGTTAGTATTAATTCTCATAATAAATCCTTTTTATTTATGACACATTGCGATTTTACTCACGACCTAAGACATTCTTGTTTTACCAAGCATAAAGATAAAAAATTTCATCTTTTCGGATTCTATTGAACCCTATATAATATACAAAATTTTAAGTAGTAACCTAATTAAAGGTTACTAACTCTCTCATTACTATTGAAGTAATCTTAAAACATTTTGTTGAACAGCATTTGCTTGACTGATTGCATAAGAACCAGCTTGAGAAATAATGTTTTGTTTGTTGAAGTTTGCAGATTCTTGCGCGTAATCAACATCTCGGATGATAGATTCAGCTGCTTTAACATTAGTAGCCTGAGTCATTAAGTTTCTAACAGCAGATTCAACTTGGTTTTGAGTAGAACCGATGTCACCTCTATATCCATTTAATGTATTAATTGCTGTATTTATAGCATCTTGTGCTGTTGCAGCATCTGCTTTACTCAAAGTTCCACTTGCTCCAATAGCACCAGATAAAGTACCTAAAGCTAATCCTGTTGTATTAGCATTTACTGCAGCCATTGTAATAGTATCTGAAGATTTTTCACCAACTTGAAAAACATGTGAAGAAGATGCAGCAGTACCCGCAGAATCAGAGATAAGTTGTCTACCATTATAGTTTGTTTGTTTTGCAATATTATTTAACTGCTCTAAAAGCTTAGAAATATCTTTACCAATAGATTGTCTACCTTCATCAGAAGTAGTATCAGTATTTGCTTGAATTAATTTAGCTTTTATAGTATCAAGAATATTAGATTGTTCACCCATAGATTTATCAGCAATTTGTAATAAAGCAACAGCAGAATTACCATTCGAAATACCTTGATTGATAGAAGTAGCTTGAGTTCTTAATTTATCAGCAATAGCTAAACCAGAAGCATCATCAGAAGCTTTGTTAATTCTAAGACCAGTAGAAAGTTTTTCTAAAGAAGTAGTTATACTTTTAGTAGTATTTTGTGCAGCTTCTTGAGCTGTTAAAGATGAAACGTTAGTATTAATTCTCATAATAAATCCTTTTTATTTATGACACATTGCGATTTTACTCACAGCCTCAAACATTCTTGTCACTTAATAAGTTTCAAGCATAGAGATAAAAGTTTTCATCTCTTCGGAATCCATTGATCCCTAATCTTTATATTGAAATTATGGCACTACATTTCTTAAAATTAGATTAAATCATTTAATCTTTTTCAAAATTACACCACTTTCTATATGATTTGTAAAAGCAAATTGATCAAATAGTGCAAATCTTACGATTTCATGGGTTTTTGTTAATTCATCTAAATCTCTATGTAAAGTTTCAGGGTTACAAGAAATATAAATGATATTTTCAAAATCTTTTGCTAATGCTCTTGTTGTATCATCTAAACCTGAACGTGGTGGATCCATAAAAATAGTATCAAATTTATAATCTTTTAAATTTATATCTTTCAATCTATTAAATGGTCTTACTTCATTTAATGCTTGTACAAACTCTTCTGCACTCATTCTAATAAAGCTAATTGTTTCTATATTATTTAGTTCACAGTTTTTTAAAGCAGATTTAATAGAAGTTTTTGAAATTTCAGTTGCTAAAACTTTGTGAAATTTTGTAGATAATGGAATAGTAAAATTACCCCCACCACAATAAAGTTCACATAAATCTTTTGATGAATTTTCAATATTATTTAAAACCCATTCAATCATTTGAATATTTACATTTGTATTTGGTTGAGTAAAACCACCTTCTTGATAAGCAAATTTAAAATCTTGGTTATTGATATGTAATGTTTCATTTATTGACTCAGAACTCAGAACTATTTTTTGTTTTCTGCTTCTTCCCATGATTTTGATATTTAGTGTTGACTCAATCTCTTTTGCTTTTTGGTTCCATTCTTCATCTAATTTTTTGTGATAAATTAAAGTTACAAGTAAATCTTTTGTAGTACTTCCTAAAAATTCAACTGCAAAAAGTTTGTAAGAGAGAATTAAATCTTTTTCTAGTTCAAATATCAGTTTTGGCATAACTTCTTGAATATGAGAACTTACCATTTCACATGAATCAATTTTTAAGATATTTTTTTTAAAATCATTCATAGCATAAGATAAAATTTCATTTCCATTTTCATCTTTATCCCACCAAATTCTAAATTCTGCACGATTTCTAAAGTTTTTCTCACTACTTTTGATAATATCAAATTCCATTGTTGTAAAGTTATAAAATCTTTCTTTTTCCCTTTGAATTTTGTAGTTTAGTTGTTCTTCATAAGTTTTATCAAAAAGTGTACAAGATGCACAAATAGCAAAATATTTACAATTCATTATGTTCCTTAAAATTAGATTCCCTAATTTTAAGGGAACCAATATTGTTTTATCTACTTTTTCACACAAAAATAAATTTTGTTAAAAGTAGCAAAATCCTAAAGAGTGCAACGAGTTGCACTTAAGATCTTTGTTTAATCTGATATTATATTCTATTGTATATAATACGCCTATGAAAGAAAATTGGCAAGAACAACTACAAACCTTATTAAACTGTGATTTAAAAACTTTATATCCATTAGCAAGAAGTCTAAATCGAAAACTAGAGTTTTATGTAGGTCCTACAAATAGTGGGAAAACATATAATGCAATGCAAAAATTAAAAGAGGCAAATTCTGGACTTTATTTAGCACCTTTACGACTTTTAGCACTAGAAGGTTATGAGGATTTAAAAGAATCAAAAATAAATGCTTCACTAATAACTGGTGAAGAACAAATGCTAGATGAAGAAGCAGCTCACGTTTGTTCAACTATTGAGATGTTAGATTTTGATTTAGATGTTGATGTTGCTGTTATTGATGAAGTTCAAATGCTTGAAGATCCTGATAGAGGTTGGGCATGGGTAAATGCTATTATTGGATGTCCTGCAAAAAAAATCATTATGACAGGAAGTGTAAATGCCCTTGATGCTATAAAAAGAATTGCAACATATTTGGGTGAAGAATTAGAAATCATAAAACATCAAAGAAAAAATGAGTTAAAAGTTTTACCAAAATGGACTTCTTTAGAAAAACTTGAAGATGGAACAGCATTGATTGCTTTTTCAAGAAGTGATGTTTTAAAATTAAAACAAAAATTGCAAAAGAAATATTCGGTTTCTGTTATTTATGGAAATTTATCTCCTGAAGTAAGACGTGATGAAGCAAAAAGATTTAGAGAGAAAAAAACACAAATTCTAATTGCAACAGATGCAATTGCAATGGGATTAAATCTTCCAATTAAAACTATTTTATTTACAACAGATGAAAAGTTTGATGGAAAGAGTAGAAGAAAGATAACAGTTAATGAAATAGTTCAAATAGCTGGGCGAGCAGGAAGATATGGACATTTTGAAGCTGGTTATTTAGGTGCAACAAGAAGAGATGTTTTAGCTTATATAGCTCAAGAGTTTGAATCTCCAATAAGAACTATAAAACCACCATTTAAAGTAAAAATAAATAACAATCAACTAGAAAGCTTAGCAAGTCATATAAAAACAAACTCTTTAACAAAAGTATTAAAATTTTTTGCAGATAATATGTATTTTTCAGGACCTTTTAGAGCTGCAAATATTTCATCTATGCTTGAAGCTGCAAAGATAGTTGATACAAGATTTAATTTAAAACTTGAAGATAAATATCTTCTTGCTCAAGCTCCAATTACGACAAAATCAACAATTATTTTACAAGCTTATGAATCATACATTGCAAGCGTGATTAAAAAAAGAGTTTGTCATTATAAACCTTCAATTACACTACCCAAAAAAGCAATCACTCAAAAAGATTTGCTTTTAGTAGAAGATGAGGTTAAAAAAATCTCTTTATATTTATGGCTTTCATATAAAATGCCTGAACTTTTCCCAGACCATGATAAAGCTTATATTTTAAGAAATTCGTTTAATAGTTTTATTGAAAAATCTTTAAAAGGAAATTTGATTGAAGAAGATAATTCTGAAAAATCATATCCTAAAAAAAGATTTACAAAAGAGAAAAAAGAAAATAATATGAAAAAAAATTATAAACCAAGAAGCAGAAAAACAATTTAATAAAAAATTAGCTAAAATGTAAAGTTTAATAAAAGTTGCAAAGATATAAAGGAATATTTTAGTGTTTAATTTTTTTAAGGTAAATGAAGACCTTTTTTATAAAGAGTTATTCTCTGAAAATTTAGATGTTAGCAAAATTCAAAGATACATAAATAGAGGAATTGATTTAAATAAAAAGGATGAAAAAGGGCGTTCTATACTTTTTTCATTAGTTGCTAAGAAAAAATTAGATGCAATTAAAATTTTATTGTTAAATGGTGCAAATATAAATTTAGAAGATACTTATGGAAAAACTGTTTTAGATGAAGCTTGTGAAAGATCTGACGGTATGATGGTTAGATTTTTAATTGAAAATGGTTTTGATATAAATAGAAAAAATAGTTCAGGTAGAACAATTTTACAAGATATTGCTTTACTTGGCAATCAAAAAATGTTCCAAATCTTAATGACATATAATCCTGATTTTGATATAAAAGATAGTTATGGAAAAACCGTTTTATTTGATGCTGTTGAAGGTGAAAATTTAACTATTTTAAAAGATGTTGTAAATAACTTAGATAGTTTAAATACATTGGATGAAAATCATCAAACGGCACTTTTCAGGGCAGTTTTAAAAGATGATATAAATATATCTTCAACTTTGATTTTAAATGGTATCAATGTAAATTTTTTAGATAAAGATGGACAGAATGTTCTTTTTAATGCTATTTTACAAGGGGCTAAAAATATACCTTTAATAGAGCTTCTTGCTAAAAAAAATATAAATATGAATATTGTTGATAATCATAATAAAAATATTATTGATGAACTTTTACATATTGTTGATTTACAAAAAAATGGACCTAAAGATTTAGAAGGTAAATATAAATTAATTACTCCTGATAAGGATTATTTACCTTTAGCACTTTTATTTATAGATAACGGTTTAGAAATTGATAAAATTCATGAAGATGGAAAAACAACACTTCAAAGAGAAATAGAAAATAAGAATTTTTCAAATGCAGAATTTTTAGTAAATTGTGGTGCAAATGTAAATGTAAGTGATGAAAATAATAAAAATATCATTTACAAAGAGATTTTAAAAGGTTATTCAAACTACAAAATGATGGATTTTTTAGTATTAAAAGGTGCAAATCTTGATGCTAGAGATTTAGATGAAAAAAGTGTAGTTGATGATATCGTAGAAATTATTGCAATTAATAAAGGTTTTAAAAAACCAAATCCTCAATTAACACTTTATATAAAAGAAGATGAAAAGTATGATGTTTTACTTAAAAAAGTACTAACCTATCGACCAAATATTGAAACACAGAGATTAGATGGAAAAAATATTTTATTTGATTTAGTTTTATATAATGATTTTGATACATTAAGAACAATTATAAATTATGGTGTAAATTTAAATATTTCAGATAAACATGGTTGTACACCTTTGATGTATATGGTTGAAGAAGGATTGAAACTAAAAGATAAAAAAGATAGAGAAGCTTTTGTTGAAAGATTAGTAAATTTTTTAAAATATAGAATAAACATTGATATTCAAGATAATGATGGAAGAACAGTTATTCATAAAGCTGTAATTGCAAATGATTTAACAGTTGTTGAAAAATTGCTTACAAAAAAAGCAGATTTAACGATTAAGGATATTCATGGAAGAACAGCACTTCATCATACTCAATGGCATGGAAATTATAAAATTGCACGTTGGTTAATTGCCGCTGGTGCAGATATGAATCAACCAGATAATTCAGGTTTTACTTTACTTAATTATGCGGCAATTTTTGGGCATGCAAGATTGGTTGTAGCATTGGTGGCTTCTGGAGTTTTAATGTATAATAGAAATCCAAAAAATAGAAAAGTTGCACAATTTTTCAAAGATAGACAGAAAAATTTAGATAAATTGGTAAGTGCAAATATAAGTGATACAAAAATGAAAAATGCTTTAGAAGAAGTTGTAGAAAATTTAAAAAAAGAGATAAATGAAGCTTTAGTTTAAGAAGGAAAAGAATGTTTAATAAATCAATAATTATACTTGCTGCTGGGCAAGGTACAAGAATGAAATCAGATACTCCAAAGGTATTACATAAGATTTCTGGAAAACCAATGTTATATTATTCAATAAAAGAGGCTTTAAAATTAAGTGATGATATTACAGTGGTTTTATTCCATCACTTTGAAAAGGTAAAAGCAGAGATTGAAAAATATTTTTCAAATATGAATTTTGTAATTCAAGACCATAAAAATTATCCTGGAACTGGTGGAGCAGTTATGGGAATAACTCCAAAATATGAAAAAGTTTTGGTTTTAAATGGTGATATGCCACTTATTCAAGCAAGTGAATTAGAAAAATTTGAAATAAATGCAACTATTGTAATGTCTGTTTTAGAGTTAGATAGCGCAGATGGATATGGTAGAGTAATTATTGAAAATGGAAATGTTAAAAAAATAGTTGAACAAAAAGATGCAACACCTGAAGAGTTAGCAATAACAACTGCAAATGCAGGAATTTATCAATTTGAAACAAAATTTTTACTTGAAAATCTTCCAAAATTAAACAATAACAATGCTCAAAAAGAGTATTACATCACTGATTTAGTGGAAATGGCAATTTCTCAAGGAAAAGTTTTAAAACCACTTGTTGTAAATGAAGAGAATTTTAAAGGTGTAAATTCAAAAGTTGAATTAGCTGATGCTGAAGTGATTCATCAAAATAGAATTAAAAAAGAGTTTATGAAAGCTGGCGTAATCATGAGATTACCTGATACTATTTATATAGAAGAGGGAGTTGAAATAGAAGGTGAAAGTATCATTGAAAATGGTGTATCACTTTTAGGAAACTCAAAAATTATAAATTCTCATATTAAAACTAACTCTGTTGTTGAAGACTCAATAGTAAAAGATAGTGATGTTGGACCAATGGGAAGAATCAGACCAGGTAGCCAGCTAAATAAAACTCATATTGGAAACTTTGTAGAGACAAAAAAAGCTATTTTAAATGGCGTAAAAGCAGGGCATTTATCTTATCTTGGAGATTGTTCTATTGATGAGGGAACAAATATAGGATGTGGAACAATTACTTGCAATTATGATGGGGTAAATAAACATCAAACGATTATAGGAAAAAATGTTTTTGTTGGAAGTGATACACAATTTGTTGCACCAGTTAATATTGAAGATGATGTATTAATTGGAGCTGGTTCAACTGTAACAGGAAATGTTAAAAAAGGTGAATTGTATTTAACAAGGGCAAAAGCAAAAACTATTGATGGTTATTTTTATAAACATTTTTCAAATAAAAAGAAGTAAAAAATGCTTTTAAAAAACAAAAAGATATTAGTTGGAGTTACTGGTTCAATTGCTATTTATAAAACTTTAGAGTTAATTAGACTTTATGTAAAAGCAGGTGCACAAGTTCGAGTTATTATGACCGAGGGTGCAAAGAAGTTTATAAATCCAATCACATTTGAAGCAATTTCACAAAATAAAGTTTTAGATGAAAGTAGTGAATGTTGGGATAAAAGTCAAGATTATAATCATATAGATATTGGAAAATGGTCAGATATTTTTATAATTGCACCAGCGAGCGCAAATACAATTAATGCTTTAGCAAATGGGTTTGGAACAAATCTTTTATTACAAACTGCGCTTGCATATCCAAGAATGAAACTAATAGCACCAGCAGCAAATACAAATATGCTAAAAAATCCAATTACACAAGCAAGTCTTAAAATGCTAAAACTTTGTAATTATGAGATTGTTTCATCACAAACAAAAGAGTTAGTTTGTAAAGATGTTGGTGATGGAGCAATGGCTGAGCCAACTGATATTTTTGATGTTACTTGTAAAGAACTTTTAAAAGATGAGTATTGGATAAATAGAAGAGTTGTTTTAAGTGGTGGTGGAACGGTTGAAAAGATAGACGATGTTAGATATATTTCAAATTTTTCATCTGGGAAAATGGCTTCAAGTTTGGCTAAAGCTTTGTATTATAAAGGTGCAGATGTCTGCTTGGTTAGCACACGAGGTTATGAAAATTTACCAAAAGATATTCACCTAATAAAAGTTCAAAGCTCAAATGAAATGTATGAATATTTAGTTGATTCAATAAGAGTTGCTAAAAAAGGAGTTCTTACAAAACCTACTTTGATGGATAATTCAACTCCTACTTTGATTATGAAGCGACCATTTTTATTTATGGTAGCTGCTGTTAGTGATTACTTACCCTCTTATCCACAAGAAGGGAAACTAAAAAAAGAGTTAATAGGAACACTATGGAATTTAGAGTTAAAACAAAATATGGATATTTTAAAATCACTTGATAAAGAAGAGATTGTTTCTATTGGATTTAAAGCAGAGATGGATGAAACTACAGCAATGAATAGTGCTACAAAAATGCTTGAAAATAAAAATCTTGATGGTGTATGTTTAAATATTTTAAATGATGAAAATAGTTTTGGAAGTGATAATAATAATATAGAATTAATTTTAAAAAATAGTTCTTATGAATTTAAAGGTTCAAAATTAGATGTTTCTTTAGAAATTTTAGAAAATTTACAAAGAGAGTTTAGCCAATATGAATGATATAAAAATTCCATCTCATATAGCAATAATTATGGATGGAAATGGAAGATGGGCAACGGAACGAGGATTTAATAGAACAGCAGGTCACGAAGAAGGAGCTAAAACAGTTAGAAGAATCACTTCATATTGTGCAAAAATTGGCGTAAAATATCTAACTTTATATGCTTTTTCAACTGAAAATTGGGAAAGACCAAAACTTGAAGTAGAATTTTTGATGAAACTTCTTGATAGATATTTAAAAAATGAATTAAATGTTTATTTAGAAAATAATATAAGATTTAAAGCAATTGGAGATTTAAGTAAGTTTTCAAAGAATTTACAAAAAACGATAACTGAAACAGAAATAAAAACTTCAAATTGCACGGGTTTAACCCAAGTTTTAGCTTTAAATTATGGTTCAAAAGATGAAATTATTCGAGCTATTAAAAAGTTAAATGATTTAAATCTTGAAATAAATGAAAAAAATTTAGAATCTTGTCTTGATACAGCAGGTATGGGAGATGTTGATATTTTAATAAGAACAAGTGGAGAAATTAGACTTTCAAACTATCTTCTATGGCAAAATGCTTATGCAGAAATGTTTTTTACTCAAACTTATTGGCCTGATTTTACTGAATCTGAACTAGATGATATTTTAAGTGATTTTAGTAAAAGAGAGAGACGTTTTGGAGGTATTTAGTTTTATTTTTGGTATCTGTATAGGTTCTTTTTTAAATGTTTTAATCATAAAACTTCCTAAAAATGAATCTATATTTACAAAAACTAGAAGTAAATGCCCTTCATGTAATCATACAATTCTTTGGTATCATAATATCCCATTATTCTCTTATTTATTTTTAAAAGCTCATTGTGCTTATTGTGGAGTAAAAATCTCATTTCAATATTTTTTAGTTGAATTGTTAAGTGGAATTATTGCTTTATTATTATTTTTAAAATTAGGATTAACTTTAGAATTTGTTTTTATGATGATTTTATCTTATGTGTTAATTGTTTTATCTTTTATTGATTTGAAATACAAAGCAGTTCCTGATTATCTACTTTTAGTGGCTTTAATTTTGTCTTTTTTTGCCACAAATTTTTCTATGACAGAAGCTTTTTATAATGCTTTTTTATTTAGTGGAGCAGTTGTTTTACTAAATTTTGTAATAACTTTTTATATTCAAAATATAAAATCAAAACTTTTAAAAGATGAAAGTTTAAAAACGCAAGAAGCTTTAGGAGAAGGAGATATTCCAATCATTGCAATGATTGGAGTCATCCTTGGAAATGCAGGTGTATTTGCTATATTTTTAGCTGCTTTTTTTGCTATAATACCTGCAATCTATTCAAATATAATAAAAAAAGATATTCAAACTCCATTTATTCCTTATTTAGTTTTGGGATTTTATACTGAATATTTTTTTAATTTAAAAACATTTATAAAGGTCTTTTTTTGAAATTAAACCAGTATTTATATTCCCAGTTAGCAGTCACGTTTTTCCCTATTTTTTTAGGATTATTTTTTATCACATCAATTGTATTTTTAGTTAAAATTGCATCTTTAACATCAATCATTACTATAAATTTTATTGAATTATTTACTTTATATGCTTATGTTGTTCCTCAAATTATATTTTATACTATGCCAATATCTTTTTTTATTTCATTAGTTATAACTTTAGCAAAACTTGCAAGTGAGTATGAGCTGACTGTTATTACTTCTTTTGGATTAAATCCAATAAATATTTTAAAAATATTTTTACCTATTACGTTACTTTTATCAGCTTTACTCTTGATTGTTTCTGTTGGACTTATTCCTAAAACAAAATTTTTAACAAAACAGTTTTTGGATGTTAAAAAGAAAGAGGCAAATTTTAATATAAAAGCTAGTGAATTTGGACAAAAATTTGGTGATTGGCTTATTTATATTAGTGGTAAAGAAGATAAAGTTTATGAAAATGTAAAACTATTTAAAACAGAAGATAAAAAAGACCAATTTATTGTAAGTGATACAGCTATTTTAGATAATGACAAAGGAAGCTTAAGTTTTAAATTATTAAATGGAAAAGCTTTTATTATTGATGAAAATGAATTTAATCAAATTGATTATAAATCAATGTATATAAATGATTCAATAGCAGATAGTAAAATAGGAGTTTTTACAAATACCTATGAATATTGGAAAAATAATATAAAAAAGAATATTGATATTGATGATTTGACATTTTATATTTTAACTTCATTATTCCCTTTAGTTTCGCTATTTTTAGTAATAACTTTTGGATATTTTAATCCAAGATATGAAAAAAATAGAGCGATAGTTTATTCTCTTATTGCTGTTGTTTTATATTATGTTTTAATAAAAGCAATAGGTGATAAATTACTTTTACATACACTTTATATAATTCCAACTATTTGGATTATAGGAACATATATTTTATATTCAAAAACAATCAAAAAAGAGTATTGATTTTTATGAATTTAAAATTTATTGTTGCTTATGATGGAAGTTCATATTTAGGAAGTCAAAAGCAACCCAATAAAAATACAATAGAAGATGAATTACTTAAAGCTTTTAAAACTCTAAATATTGATACTTCAATAATTCTAAGTGGGCGAACAGATAAAGAAGTTCACGCAACAGGACAAGTTTTTAACTGTGTAATTCCAGATTTTTGGACAGATTTTTCTAAATTACAAGAAATTTTAAATAAAAGATTACCTAGTTCTATACAAATAAGACATATAGTAAAAGTAAATGAAGATTTTCATTCAAGATTTCATGCAAAAAAAAGAGTTTATAGATATATAATCACAACAAAGCCAACAACTCCTTTTAATGATAAATTTATTACTTTCGTAAAATCTGTAGATGAAAAACTTTTAAAAGAAGCAATAAAAGAGTTTATTGGTGTTTATGATTTTAAATATTTTCATAAAACAGGAAGTGATAAAGATGTTACAATAAGAGAAATTTTTGAAACAGCTTTTTATAAACATAAAGATATTTATGTTTTTAAATTTGTTGCAAACTCTTATTTACGTTCTCAAATTAGATTAATGGTTGGATTTTTATTAGCAATTAATGATAAAAGATTGACTATCGAAGATTTGAAAAATCAGTTGAATTGTGAGAAAAATTTATTTAAAACTCCTATTAAGGCAAATGGATTATACCTAGCTAAAATAAAATACTAAGGGTTAAAATGTTTTTTAAGAAAAAGAAGTTTTATACACTTTTAGATATAAAAAATAAGATAATTTATACACCTTTAATATTTGTTTTATTTCTTTCAGTTATCTCATTTATCTCTATATTTTTGTTTTTAGAATATGAGAAAAAAAATAGGATAAATATTCTTATTCAAAATGAAAATTTTTATAAAAATGATATTTTAAAAACTTATATTTCAAGTATAAAATATAATACAAGTGCAAATTTTGATGATATTGAAAATGATTTAAGTAATTCAATTTATGAGATTATTGGATTTATAAAAGCAAATCTAAAAGATGGAAAACCTTTTAATATGAGTTTTTTAGAACCATATCTAAATGAAGTAGAAAAACAAAGAAATATAAATTTTTTACTATTTGATAATATTAATTATAAATTATTACATGGTGAAAAATTATTAGAGAGTTTAACAGAACTTACAAATTCTGAAAATAAAACAGCGAAATTTAAATATTATATGTTAAGAAATATTGAATATATCGGTGATAATAACCTGATGTATAGTGTTGATAATCAAAAAAGAAACATACAATTAAGTTTTATAAAATATATAGATTTTTTGAATATTTATATTGGAGCTTATTCAAAAATTGATGATATGAAAGTTCTTACAGAAAAAGCAATTTTTGATTCAATCATTGCAAAAAGTAAAACTTTAAATAACTCATATTTCTATTTTTATGATTTTCACGAAAATAGAGTTTTTAACTACAAAATGAGTGGAAAAATTGAAGATATAAAGGATATAAAAGATTTCGAAGAAAAAAGTGCAAATGATTTTTCATATACATTTCCTAAATATCAATATAAAATTTTTGTAAGAACAAGTGAAAAAAACCAAGAGTTAAAAAATATAAAAGAAGAATATGAAACAAAACTTGTTGGATTTTATCTTTTAGTTACATTTATTGCTTTATTATTAATTACATCTTTTAATATTTTTGGAAAATTTATTAATACAATTTTTAATAGATACAACAAAAGATTAGAGAGAAAAAATTTCCTTTTTAAAAAATGGAAAGAGAGATATGAGCTTGCAATCATTGCTTCAAATGATGGTTTGTGGGATATGGACTTAGAAACAAATGAAATTTTCTTTTCAAATAAATGGCTTGAGATGTTTGGTTATAAAAGAAATGATATTCAAACTTTTGAAGAATGGTTGAGTTTAATACATAAAGATGATAAATTAAAAGTTATCAAGGAGTTTGAAAAACATATAAATAAACAAAGTGAGCATTTTATTTGTGAATACAGATTAAAAGACAAATGGAATAATTATAAATGGATTTTAGTTCGAGGAAAAGTTTTTAACTCAAATAGAGTTTTAATGATGTCAATGAATATTGATGATAGAGTAAAACTAACAAAAGAATTAAGAGATGTAGAGCTTTTAACTGAACATGGAAGAATTGTAATTTTCAGATGGGAAAATGATGAAAAATTAACTGTCAAATTTGTTTCAAAAAGTATTAATGATTATGGTTATGAAGTAAATGATTTTGAAAATAAAAATAATTTTTTTAATTTTGTTTTTAAAGATGATGCTAAACCATTAAAAGATGTTATTAAAAAAGCAGTAAAAGATGATAGAGATTCATTTAATTGTATTTTTAGAGTTATAGATAAACAAAGTAATATAAAATGGGTTTATACAAGAGCTATTTTAATCAAAGATGATTATTCAAATGTTATAGGTTTTTACGGTTATTTAAATGATATAACAAAACTTAAAATGAATGAAGAAGAGTTAAAACAAAAAATTGAAGAAGAAGTTGAAAAAAATCTTGAAAAAGATAGATTATTAGTTCAGCAAAATAAATTAGCTTCAATGGGTGAAATGCTTGGAAATATTGCTCATCAATGGCGACAACCACTAAATAATATAAATCTTTTGATTTATTATATACGAGATTCTTATGGATTGATTTCAAAAGATGAATTAAATGAAACAATAAAAAATGCAAAATTACAAATAGATTTTATGTCACAAACCATTGATGATTTTAGAAATTTTTATAAACCATCAAAAGAAAAAAAAGTCTTTAATATAAAAGACTCAATCATTCAAAGTTCAAAAATAGTGAAATCATCTTTGGAAAAAAATTCAATAGAATTGCTTATAGATGCAATTGATGTTGAAGTAGAAAATTATGAAAATGAATTTGAACAAGTAATTGTAAATATTCTAAATAATGCAATTGATGCCAAAATTATAAAAGATAAAACTATAAAGTTTAAAGCAAGAATAGAAATAAAAATTTATAAAGAAAAAGAAAATATATTCATATCAATTTTTAATAATTGTGGAAATATAGATGAAACAATTATCGAAAGAATTTTTGAACCATATTTTACAACTAAATTTGAAAATCAAGGTACAGGAATTGGACTTTATATGACAAAAGTAATCATTGAAAAAAATATGAATGGTAAAATTGAAGCTGTAAATAAAGATGATGGAGTAGAGTTTTTAATAAAACTAAATGCTTAAAAGCAATTTTGATATAATCTATTTATAATACATAATAAAGAGAAAATATGCAGAAATTTAAAACAAAAGTTTTATTAGTAGAAGATGAAGAGTTAGCTAGAAAAACTTTAGCTTTTTATCTTAATACAATTTTCGATGAAGTTATTGTTGCTTGTGATGGAGCGGATGCCCTTGAAATTATTCAAAAAAGTTTTGATAATAAAGAGAATTTCGATTTAGTAATTACAGATTTGAATATGCCAAATATAAATGGCATGCAGATGATTGATGAAATATTAAAACTTATTCCAAATCAGAGATTTATCATTGTAAGTGCTCATAAAAATGAAGAAGATTTATTAAAGCTTATAAATTTAAGAGTAAGTGGATATTTTGTAAAACCTTTAAATATTGACAATATGATGGAAATGCTTCAAAAAGCAAAACAAGAAGTTCTTTTGGATAAACAACCAAAAGTTCTTAATGAAATAAGTAATTTAATTAAATTGAATAATAGTTATATGTATGATATGGAAACAAGTAAATTATATAACAATAATATAATTGTTAAATTATCAAAAAAAGAATCAGAAGTATTAGATGTATTGATAAAAAATATTGGAACATTAATCCCAATTGAACGATTTAAAAAAGAGATTTGGAATGATATTTTAATAAATGATTCATCTTTTAGAACGGTAATGAAAAGATTAAAAGATAAAATAAAAGATAATGATTTTATTATCTCTCATAAAGGTTATGGATATATAATAGAAAAAGTGTTATTGAAGTAAAAAGAAAAGAGAATTTCTCTTTTCTCTTTTCTTTTTTATATAGAAGCCTCTTTTTTAACTCTTCTTTTTTGAACTAAATAAATTCCAACGATGATAGCAATACCAATTAAATATGAAACATAATGGTTTGGTATTGGAAGATATGTTTCTATTACTTTTGGTAAAAACATAAAAGGAACAGGAACTAAAAATAATAATCTTTCTAATAATGTAGTTTTTGTTACAAAATATCCAATCATAAATGAAGAGAAAGAAATCATTCCTATAAATGCAGTTGTAAAAATAACAGCTATATCAATTGGATTTGTAATCCATATCCAACCGTGAGGATCACTTGGATTTAAAGGATCAACTCCTGAGATAAGTAGTAATTCTGGATTAAAGAAGAACATAAATGGTAATATTGCTGTTCTAATATTATACATAAATCCAATAATTCCTGTTTTTATAGGGTCTGCTTTTGCAATTCCAGCTGCTGCATAAGCTGCAAGCCCAACAGGTGGTGTAACATCTGCTAAAATACCAAAATAAAATACAAATAGATGTGCAGCAATTGCAGGAATTAAAAATCCATTATCAGCAGCAAGTGTTAAAATAACAGGTGCTGTTAATGAAGCCATAACAATATAGTTTGCTGTTGTTGGAAGACCCATACCTAAAATCAATGAAATAAGTGCAGCAAGTAATAAAATTGCAAAAATATTTCCATCTGCTAAAGTTTCTACAACATCAAGTAAAACTTGTCCTAATCCTGTAAGTGTTATTGAACCAACTACTATTCCTGCAAGAGCTGTTGCAATCGCAATTGGAATCATATTTTTAGCACCACTTATCATTCCAGCTAAAATATCAACAAATCCTGAAAGCCAAATATCTTTAGTAATCTTTTCTTTTGCTAAAAAAGCTCTAAAAGGATGTTGTACAATCATTAAAATCATTAAAAGCATAATTGCATTAAAAGCAGCACTAGCAGCACTTTGTCTTAAGACAACTAATGTATATAATAAGAAAAAAATAGGAATTAAATAGTGAATACCTTGTAAAAAAGTCTTTAATTTTTCAGGTAAATCCTCTTTCTTTAAACCTTTTAAACCTAGTTTTAAAGCTTCTAAATGAACTATATAAAATAGTGCAAAATAAGAAACAAAAGCAGGAATAAATGCACTAATAATAACATCTGTATATGCCATACCCAAAAATTCTGCCATAATAAATGCAGCAGCTCCCATGATAGGTGGCATCAATTGTCCAATAGTTGAACCTGCAACCTCTACTGCTCCTGCTTGCTCTGGTCTAAATCCTGTTCTTTTCATAAGTGGAATTGTAAATGTTCCTGTTGTTACAGTATTTGCAATTGAACTTCCACTCATAATTCCTGTAAATCCAGAAGCTACAATAGCAGCTTTAGCTGGACCTCCTCTATATTTACCAAGCATTGAAAATGCTAAATTTATAAAATATTCACCAGCACCAGCTTTATCTAATAAAGAACCAAATAAAACAAATAAAAATACAAATCCTGCAGACACTCCAAGAGGAACACCAAATATTCCTTCTGTTGTAAGATACATATGCCCAGCAAGTTTATTTAAACTAGCACCTTTATGAATAATTAACTCAGGCATATATGGACCTAATAAATCATAAGCTAAGAAAAAAATAGCAATTATACTTAAAGCAAGTCCTAAAACTCTTCTTCCTGCTTCTAATAAGATTATAACAGCAATAACAGCCATAACAATATCTAAAGAAGTATAATCACCAGGTCTTAAAGAGAGTTCTTCATAAAAGTAAGCGATATAAGCAGCAGTAACTAAACCAATAGTTGCTAATGTATATCCAAACCATCTAATTTTTAATAAAAAATATGGTTTTCTTATCATTGGATAAATTAAAAAAGCTAAAATCATTGCAAATGATAGATGCACTGATCTAACTATTGTAGAGTTAGTTGGCTCAACAACAATATATAATTGAAATAAAGACCAAGCAAGAGCAATAATAGAAATTAACCAAAATTCATAGTGTTCTCTTCCAAATACCCTTTGTCCTTCCATTTCATTTAATCTAGCTTCTGTTTCATTAGCCTCTTCGACTTCTAATTGGGAAATTTTATGGGGTTTTTCTTCATAAATCGCCATAGGTTTATATCCTTTGTATATTTTAAATAATATTTTTGTTCTCATACTTCATCTAAAATTCTTTAAATGAAGTATGAAAATAAAAACTAAGGAGTTTTCTCCTTAGTTTAGTTATTTTATTAATCCAATTTCTTGGTAATATTTTTTTGCACCTTCATGTAATGGAGCAGATAATCCATCTAATAAAGACTCTTTTGTGATATTTGCATAAGCTGGATGTAATTGTTTAAATTCATCAAAATTTTCTAATATAGCTTTTACTACAGTATAAACAGCATTTACACTTACATCATCACTTGTTACAAGTACAGCTTTTACCCCAAATGTTGGAATATCAGTATCATTTCCTTTATACATTCCACCAGGAACATTTGCTTTTGCAAAATATGGATATCTTTTAATTAGAGAATCAACATTTGCACCTTCAATTGGAGTAATTTTTACATCAACAGAGTTTGATGCATCTTTGATATTTGCTGTTGGATGTCCTACCATATAAAAATATCCATCAATTTTATTATCTCTTAAGGCATCAGGCATTTCAGAAGCTTTTAATGCACCTGCAAATTTTAAGTCAGATTTTTTGATTCCACTCTCTTCAAATAATCCTAAAACAGTTGCTTCATTTCCACTTCCAGGATTTCCAATATTAATTCTTTTCCCTTTTACATCTATTAAAGAGTTAATATTTGCATCTTTTCTAGTAACTAAAGTAAGTAATTCTGGATAAATAGCCATAACTGATTTTAGTTTTGGAATAGCAGCACCTTCAAAAGCACCTTCTCCTTTACTTGCTTGATAAACAACATCTGATTGCACAATACCAAAATCTAATTCTCCATTTTTAATAGTATTTACATTGTATACTGAACCACCAGTTGACTCAACTGAACATCTTAATTTAGTATCTTTTTTATATTGATTAACTAATCTACAGATTGCTCCTCCTGTTGGATAATAAGTTCCAGTAACTCCACCTGTTCCAATTGTAACAAACTCAGCAGAAAATGCAGGGATTGATAACATTCCAATCAAAGTAGCAGTTGCAATTTTTTTACCATTAAATTTCATAATTTACTCTCCATATTTTAAATTTATTTAATATCGAAACAATTATATCTTTAAAATAAAATGATTCCTATATTAATAGTGTATAAATTATATATAAATTACATAAAAATTGCAATTTTTTATGAATAAATTTTAAAAATCTTTTCAATTCTAAAAATTAAATAAAAAATTAAAAGATAATATAAAAATACTTGACAAATATTGACTCAATAGGTTATAATTCTTTAGCAGTTTAAGAGATAGAGTGCTAAAATACTGGAGTAACATTTTATGTTAGATAAAAAAGAGTTTTTATTACAATCAATTATTAGAGCTTACATTGAGCATTTAGAGCCAATAGGTTCAACTCAATTAAAATCTATGTACGATATAACTTATTCACCTGCAACTATTAGAGGTTATTTTAAAAAACTAGGTGAAGAAGGATATTTAGCTCAAGAACATATAAGTAGTGGAAGAACTCCTACAAGTGAAGCTTTAAAACAGTATTGGAAATCAAAACTTAATTTTAAGCTAAAAGGGATAAATTTACGAGCTTTAGAATATTTTGCATCTCAAATAGGACTGTCTGTTTTTATAAAAAAAGAAAAAAGTGATATATTAAAAAATATTTTGAATGTAGAAAATAAATATATGATATTAGAATTTTCTTCATTTGCAATTAGTGTTAAATATTCCGATGCTCTTTATAGATTTTTGAGAGATATGATAGATATAGATTTAAAAGATATTATAAAAATCTCAAAAGATGTGGGTGCTTATGAGGTTTATGAAGCAATAAACCAAAATATACAAAATACAGATTTTCAAATTTTTAATTATAGAGAATTTTTAAATTTAGCTTTAAATTACAATTTTGATGAATATACAATAAATAGTTTTTTAAAGGGACAAGTATTAGATGATTTGAAAGAAGGATTATATTTTGAAAATTTATTGCCAATAAATTACATAGGTGTTTGTAATTATTGTAAAATAAACAATGAAGATGTAAAGATGTTGGTTGTTGGTGAATTGCCCAAAGATTATGAATTTTTTTATGAAAAAATTACAACTTTTTAGGAGATAACAGTGAGTGAAGAAAAAAAAGAAGAATTAGTAGAACAAGAAAAGATTCAACAAGAAGAGTCATCAGTTGAAACAACAGAAGAAACAGTTTCAAAAGAAGAGAGTTTAGAAGAAAAAGTTGCAAGGCTTGAAGATGAACTAAAGAAAAGTGAAGAAAAATATCTAAGAGTTCATGCAGATTTTGAGAATATCAAAAAAAGACTTGAAAGAGAAAAATATCAAGCTATAGATTATGCAAGTGAAAAATTTGCTAAAGATTTATTAGCTCCAATTGATACTCTTGAAATGGCTTTACATTCAGCAAATGCTGAACTTGATGCATCTGAACTTTTAAGAAAATTAAAAGAAGGAATTGAACTTACTATTAAAAATTTCAATACTACTTTTGAAAAACACAATATTACAAAAGTTGAAACAGATGGTGAGTTTGATCCAAATGTTCACAATGCAGTAATGCAAGTAGATAGTGACAATCATGAATCAGGACAGATTGTTCAGGAATTACAAAAAGGCTATAAGTTAAAAGATAGGTTATTAAGGCCTTCAATGGTTAGTATAGCTAATTAGTCTTAGATAATTTTCTGACCGTGATGTCATAAAACTAGATAGATTTGAAAAAATATAAATTAAATTAAAAATAAAACTTTGATAAAGGATTAAAAATGAGTAAAGTAATAGGTATAGATTTAGGAACAACAAACTCTTGTGTTGCAGTTTATGAAAATGGGGAAGCAAAAATTATCCCTAATAAAGAAGGAAAAAATACAACTCCATCAATTGTTGCTTTTACAGATAAAGGTGAAGTATTAGTAGGAGATCCTGCTAAAAGACAAGCGATTACAAATCCAGAAAAAACTATTTATTCAATCAAAAGAATTATGGGTCTTATGATGAATGAAAAAAATGCTCAAGAAGCACAAGGTAAAGTTGGATATAAAATTGTTGATAGAAATGGGGCAGCAGCAGTTGAAATCGCTGGAAAAATTTATACTCCACAAGAAATTTCAGCAAAAATTTTATCAAAATTAAAAGCTGATTCTGAAGAATATTTAGGACAAACAGTAACTGATGCTGTTATTACAGTACCAGCTTATTTTAATGATGCACAAAGAAAAGCTACTCAAGAAGCTGGAACAATTGCTGGTCTTAATGTATTAAGAATTATCAATGAGCCAACAGCTGCATCTCTTGCATATGGTTTAGATAAAAAAGGTGAAGAAAAAGTTCTAGTTTACGATTTAGGTGGAGGAACTTTTGACGTTACTGTATTAGAAATTGGTGATGGAACATTTGAAGTTTTAGCTACTGATGGAAATGCTTTCTTAGGTGGAGATGATTTTGATAATGCAATCATTGATTGGTTAGCAAAAGAGTTCAAAGACGAAAATGGTTTTGATATTAAAAATGACAAAATGGCATTACAAAGACTAAAAGATGCAGCAGAAAACGCTAAAAAAGAGTTAAGTTCAGCTGAATCAACAGAAATCAATTTACCATTTATTTCTATGGGAAGTGCAGGACCAATTCACTTAGTTAAATCTTTAACTAGAGCAAAATTTGAATCTATGACTGAGCATTTAATTGATGAAACTTTAGACCATATTAAAATTGCATTAAAAGAAGCTGGATTAAATAAAGGTGATATCGATGAAATTATTATGGTTGGTGGATCTACAAGACTTCCAAAAGCTAATAAAGTAGTTAAAGAGTTCTTTGGTAAAGAGTTAAATAAAGGTGTAAATCCTGATGAAGTTGTAGCAGCTGGTGCAGCAGTTCAAGCAGGGGTTTTAAAAGGTGATGTTAAAGATGTATTATTATTAGACGTTACTCCATTATCTTTAGGAATTGAAACTTTAGGTGGAGTTATGACTAAATTAATTGAAAAAGGTACAACAATTCCTGTTAAAAAATCTCAAGTATTTAGTACAGCAGATGATAACCAACCAGCAGTTTCAATTCATGTAGTTCAAGGTGAAAGAGAATTTGCAAAAGATAATAAATCTTTAGGTATGTTTGAACTTTCTGATATTCCAGCAGCTCCAAGAGGTGTTCCTCAAATTGAAGTAACATTTGATATTGATGCAAATGGTGTTTTAAATGTATCAGCAAAAGATAAAGGAACAGGAAAAGAAAATAAAATTACAATTTCAGGTTCATCTGGATTAAGTGATGCAGAAATTGAAAAAATGGTTCAAGAAGCTGAAGCAAACAAAGAAGCAGATGCTAAGAAAAAAGCTGTAATTGAAGTAAGAAATCAAGCAGATGCATTATTACATTCAACTAGAAAAACTTTAGAAGAAAATGAAAATGCTGTTTCTGAAGATGAGAAAAAAGCAATTATTGATGCTGCAGCTGATTTAGAAGAAACTTTAAAAAATGAAAATGCAACTAAAGAAGAGATTGAAGCAAAATTAAAAACTTTAACTGAAAAATCTCATAAATTAGCAGAAGCTATGTATGCAAAAGAACAAGGTGGAGCACAACAAGGTCAACCAAATCAAAAAGCTAAAAAAGATGACGATGACGTTATCGATGCAGAAGTAGAGTAACAAACTCTGCTTCATGCAAACTCTTATTTTTATATTAATACTTTTCCTTATTTCTATCTTTTCTGTTCTTTTATATTTTAAAACTAAAAAAAGTAGATTAGATTTATTAAATAGTGGAGAATGTCCAACTTGTAAAGCAAAAACAAAAACTTTTTTTGACAAAAATACAAATACAACTTTTACTTCAGAAGTTATAAATAGTAGAATTTTAAGAAATCATGGCTGTTCAGGAGTTGTAGAAATAGAATATTCTTGTAATAATTGTGGTCTAAAAGAAATTCATTCTATAAACTCTTCATCTTGTTGTTAATGAAAAATTTTATATTTATATTTTTTTTACTTATTCTAATAGCAGGATGCTCTTCTAAAAAAGAGGTAATTGAAAAAAAAGAAATAACTCCCCCAAAAGAAGTTTTAAATAAAACAGAACCAATATCTTTTGATCAAATTGAAGGTTTTTTTGATGATGATTTAAATTATGCATTAGATATTTTTAAAAAAGATTGTAAAAGATCAAAAAGATATGAATTATTTAAAGAAGTTTGTCAAAAAGCTGAATTTCAAAGTAATGGAAAAGAATTTTTTATAACAAATTTTCAGCCTTATAAACTATATAATAGTAAATCAAGTGATGAAGGTACTATAACAGGATATTATGAACCACTTTTACATGGAAGTTTGAAAAAAACAAAAAGATATAAATATCCAGTTTATAAAATTCCAAAAAATTTGATTGTTTCTGATGACCCAAATCTGCAAAATTACAAGTCTAGAGGAAAAATTGTAAATAATAAAATAGTTCCTTATGATACAAGAAAAGAGATAGAAGACAATCCTAAAAATCCAAATTTAGAAGTAATTGCTTATGTTGATGATAAATATGATTTATTTTTTCTTCATATACAAGGCTCAGGAAAAATTCAACTTGACAATGGAAAATTAATAAATATAGGTTATGCAGAACAAAATGGTTGGCCTTATACAGGAATTGGTAATTATATGCTTGAAAAGGGCTATTTAATTAAAAATGATTTATCAATTCAAGGTATGAAGAAATTTTTTATAAATAATCCTACAAAAATAGATGAAGTATTAAATATAAATGAGAGTTATATTTTTTTCAAAGTTTCTAAAGATGGGGCAAAAGGAAGTCTTGGTAGCGTATTAACTGCAAAAAGAAATTTAGCAGTCGATAGAAGTTATATTCCACTTGGGATTCCTGTTTTTATTAATACAAAAAATCCTATAACAAAAAAACCTATAAATCAATTGATGGTTGCAGCAGATGTAGGTGGCGCAATAAAAGGTGAAATTAGAGCAGATTTCTTTTGGGGATTTGGTTCAACTGCTTTTGAGTATGCAGGAAGAATGAAAGAAAAAGGAAAAATGTATATTTTAATGCCTAAAAAATAGTTGTTGCTTACATGCAACAACCATTTCCACAACAATCAGGTTTTACCTCTTCTTTATAAAATGAGATTACAAAGTTATTAAACATCTCTTGAAGTTCAAAAGAGTGCTTTTTACAAAATTTACTATTCATTATATCTCTCATTTCAATTGCTTTTGTTAATGCTTCCTCTTTTGAATCAAAAGTTAAATTATTTTCTAAATTACTCTCTTTGAAGCAAGAACATTGATTTGCCACAACTATTTTATACATAAAAATATCCTTAAAAATTTTATAAATTATTATGGAAGAGTAGCTAATTTTTTATTAAAGCAATTTAAGAAGAAAAAAAGGATAAAATAATAACTTAACTGATTAAAAAAGGAAAATAATGCATATCACAAATTTAATTTCTCAATACTTTGGAAAATTTGCGAAAAAAGAGTTCCCAACATTTATTCAAAAAATAATAAATGCTAGTTATGTAAAATTAATGGGACTTGATATGAGTGAATTTAAACATTCTAGGTATTATAAATCGTTGAATGATTTATTTACTAGAGAATTAATTTTAAAAAGAGAAATTGATAAATCAAGTGATATTATAATCTCTCCAGCAGATAGCTTAATCACAGAATGTGGAATTTTAAGTGAAGATATAGCCTTACAAATAAAAGGTATGGAATATAGTGTTGAAGAGTTACTAACTTTTTACTGTACAGATAATTTTGAAAGAATAAAAAATGGTTCTTTTATGAATTTTTATTTATCACCAAAAGATTATCACAGATATCATGCCCCTTGTGATTTTAAATTAAATAAACTAATTCATGTTCCTGGAAAACTTTATCCTGTAAATTTAAAATATCTAAATAAAGAGTTCGAACTTTTTGTTCAAAATGAGAGAGTAATTTTAGAGTGTGAAAACAATGGAAAACTATTTTATATGGTTTTTGTAGGTGCATTAAATGTAGGACAAATGGTTTTTGAATTTGAAAATAGAGTAGAAACAAATACTGATGCAAAAGAGATAAAAGTTTATAATTATGATAATATTGAAATAACAAAAGGTGAATGTTTAGGATATTTTAAAATGGGTTCAACTGTTGTTATGCTTTGGGAAAAAGATTCTGTTCAAATAGATGATTTATTGAATAAAAATATTAAATTTGGTCAGAGAATAGGTAAAATGTAAATTCTAAAGAAGTAAGTAATGAATACAAAAATTTTTCTAAAAATTGCTTAGTTGTTTATTTTAGGTCTTTTGACTTATTTGGTTTTTGTAGTTTTTTTTCTATCTCCTAAAATAAATAATTTTTTAAGTGAAACTGAAATAAAAAATACAAAAAATCAATTTGATAAGATAGTTTCAGTAATAAATGAAAAATCTAGAACATTTACTGATAAAGAAGTCTTAAAAGAAGAAATTGAATTATTGCTTTCAGGAGTTACTTTAGGTAAAGCTGGTTATGCTTTCATTTTTGATAATACAGGAAAAATTGTTTTTGATCCTAGTGGTGAATTTTCATCAAAAGAGTTTGATAAAATAGTAATTCCTGGATTAGAAAAAAGATATTTATATGAGGAACTAAAAAAAGCATATTTAAAAAAAGACTCTTTTGAATATGAATGGAATAGAATTTATGATCCATATAATTATACTTATAAAAAATTATCTTGGATACAATACAATCCTCAATTAGATTGGTATATTGTTTCAAATATTTATAAAGATGATTTTGATACTTTTATTGAAGGAACTAATTCTTTAATATTAAATATTTCTATGGTTTTATTTATAGTTTTATCAATGATTGGTATTTTTATTACAATTAAAATAATTACACCAATTAATAAAATGTTTGAAGAAGTTCAAAAAGCAAATGTTCCATCAAATGAGTTAGAAAATGCAGTTAAATCAAAAGATGAAATAGGTTTTTTAGCAACTCAATTTAATACCTTACTTGATCAAGTTGAAAATAATAGAAAAAATTTTGAAGAACAAGTTCAAGTAAAAACTAAAGAGATTCAAGATAGATTATATTATGATGAATTGACAAACTTGAAGAATAGAACAGCTTTAGAAGATGATATAAAAGATAATGATTTTGTTTCAATTGCTTTAATTGATGTTGATTCTTTTGGTGATATAAATGAACTTTATGGGTTTTCAACAGGAAATTTAGTTTTAATTGAAATTGCAAAAGTTTTAAGTGAATTTGCTACAAAATTTAGTGTTAGTCCATATAGAATTTATGGAAATGTTTTTTGTTTAGCAGATAAAAAAATGATGGGCTTTTCAAGATATGATGAGTTTATAAGTGAACTTTGTAAAATATTTAAAAATAGAGCAATACATATTGAAGAGTTAGATATAGATGTATTTATAAATATAACTTTAGGTATCTCAATCGCTCAAGAAGAACCTATAAAAGCTGCAAGTATTGCATTAAAAAAAGCAAAAAAATCTAATATGAAGTTTTTTGTATATAACAATGAAATTGATACAAAAGAGATGATAAAAAAATCTATGTATTGGCGTGAAAAAATAAAAATAGCAATAGAAAAAGATGATGTTATTCCTTTTTATCAACCAATTTATAATAGAAATAATGAAATTGTAAAATATGAAACTTTGATGAGAATAAAAGATATAAATGAAAAAGGTGAAACTGTTTATCTAAGTCCTTATTTATTTCTTGATATTTCTGTAAAAACAAAACAGTACTTACAACTATCAAATCAAATAATATCTAAAGCATTTGCAGATTTATCAAAAACAAAAAGACAAATATCATTTAATTTAAGTTTTAAAGATATTTTAGATGGAGATTTTATAATTTCTTTAGATAAAAATATTGATAAATTAGATAGTGAAAATAGAGAAAAAGTTGTTTTTGAAATATTAGAAAGTGATTATATTTCAGATTATAGTTTATTAGAAGAGTTTATTTTAAAATATAGAAAACAAGGTGTAAAAATTGCGATTGATGATTTTGGGACAGGATATTCAAATTTTGCACATATTTTGAAAATTAGACCAAATTATATAAAAATTGATGGCTCTTTAATAAAAAATATTTATAACGACAAAAATTCTTATGAAATGGTAAAATCAATTATAGATTTTTCAAAAGCTTTAAATATAAAAGTAATTGCAGAGTTTGTACACTCAAAAGATGTTTATAATACTCTATTTGATTTAGGTGTTGATGAGTTTCAAGGTTTTTATTTAGGTGAACCTTCATTAAAAATTGAGTAGTTTTACTTAATCAAAAGCTTATTTAAGTACAATTTAAATTAAAATAATAAAGGATTAACATGTCTACTATTACAGAATTAGGAACACTAGCACTAGCAGGTACAAAAAAAGGAAAAATTTCTATATCTAATGTGACTGAACCTTATGGAAAAGATACTCCTGATATTATTAGTATCGGTATTTCATTAAATGGACAAGATATTCAATGGAAATCACATATCCCTTATGAAAACTTAGAAGAGGTGATTACAATATTACAAAAAGCACTTGATGCCAAAAAGTAATTTATTGTAGTTTTTCTGGAATTTTTTTGTGATATAATTATCTTTTTAAGAGGTAAAATATGTCACAAAAAAAAGTTATAGGAAGAAGAGAAATAGTTGATATTTTAGATTTAGAGTTATTTGACTTAGATGCTAAAATTGATACTGGTGCAGATTCAAATTCGTTACACTGTGATGATATTTTTATAGATAATGACAATAAGTTTGTTTATTTTACATTATTAGATAAAGTTCATCCTGCTTACCATGGCAAAAAAATAAAGATGCCACTTTACAAAATAAAAAAAGTCAAAAGTTCAAATGGAATTATTCAATTAAGAGCAACTATCCAAGTAAGTGTCTCTTTTTTTGGAAAAAAATATAAAACAGATATATCCTTAACTGATAGATCAGATATGAAATATCCGATGTTAATAGGAAGAAAGTTTTTAGCCAACCGTTTTTTAGTTGATGTTTCTAAAGAATATCTAACAAAAGCTATATAAAAAGAGGATTATATGAGAATTTATATATTGTCAAGAAATAAAGATTTATTTTCAACAAAAAGATTAGTTGAAGAAGCAAATATAAAAGGTTGGGATGTAAGAGTAATAGATTATTTAAAATGTACAATTGAGATTATGAAAGGTGAATTAGTTGTAAACTATGAAGGAAAAGTTTTGCCAACTCCTGATGCTATAATTCCTAGAATTGGTGCAAGTAGAACTTATTATGGTGCTGCAATGGTGCGACACTTTGAGATGTTAGATGTATTTAGTACAACAGGAAATTTAGCACTTACACGAAGTAGAGATAAACTTAGAAGTTTACAAGTTTTATCAAGAAATGGTGTAGATATGCCAAGAACAGTTTTTGCTTCAAATAAATCAAATGCGAAAGATGTGATAGCTTTAAGTGGTGGAGCACCTTTAGTTTTAAAAATTTTAGAAGGAACACAAGGTGTAGGAGTAGTTTTAGTTGATAGTGAAAAAGCTGCTAAATCAGTTCTTGATGCTTTTTATGGAATGGATGTAAACTTACTTGTTCAAGAGTATATTGAAGAAGCAGGTGGTGCAGATATTAGAGCTTTTGTTGTGAATAATGAAGTAGTTGGTGCAATGAAAAGACAAGGTGCAGAAGGAGATTTTAGATCAAACTTACATCAAGGTGGAAGTGCAACATCATATAAATTAAATAGAAAAGAAAAAGCAACAGCAATTGCAGCAGCAAAGGCAATGGGGCTTGGAGTTTGTGGAGTTGATATGATACCATCACGTAGAGGACCTCTTGTAATGGAAGTAAATTCTAGTCCAGGTCTTGAAGGAATAGAAAAATCTACAAATATAAATATTGCAGCTAAAATAATGGATTATATTGAAAATAGTATAAAACCAAGATGCTCAATTAATCCTAAAAAAAGAAAAATTAAAAAAGATAATATTGGAGCATAGGAGTTTTTTTAAACTCCTAATTTTGGAAAAAGTTTATAAGGAACAGTTTCTCTTTGTTCTTGCTCCCATAAAGCCATTCCTCCAAATAAATGAGCACAGTTTTTATATCCTTGTTCTATCAAAAAATTTCCAATGTTTCTAGTTCTATTTGCATGAGCGCAAATTAATACAAAAGTTTGGTCTTTAGAAGTTACAAGCTTTTCAAACTCTTCCATCCATCTTTCTATATTATAATCACCAAATTCATCAAAAAAAGTTAATAAGTGAGCATTTTTTATAACGCCTGTTCTTGCCCATTCATCAGGTCGTCTAACATCTATCATAACTATATTATCATTTATCATTTTTTCAACAATTTTTGGTTGTAAATCTACTAAATTATTCATAAATTTCCTTTTATTAAAATTGGATATTAACATAAAATCTATAATAAAATCTTATAAGTGATAATAAATAGAAAATTATAAATTTCTTATAAACAAACTCTTTATAAAGATTAAATATAATAAATCAAAAATTTTAAGAGTAATAAGGTAAATAATGAAAAAAGTGGTTTTATCAATATTAGTTAGTGCTATTTCAGTTTTTGCATATGAAAACTTGACAATAGATAATTTTGAGTCAAAAATAAAAGATAAAAATGTAATTGTAGATTTTTATGCTACTTGGTGTCCACCATGTAAAATATTAGCAAATAATTTAGAAGATTTTGATGTAATCAAACCAGATAATGTTGAAATTTATAAGGTTGATATTGATGAACAGCTGGTTTTAGCAAAAAAATATGGTGTTTCAAAATTGCCAACATTATTGTATTTCAAAGATGGTAAAGCAATAAAAGAATATGTTGGAGTTTTAAGTAAAGAAGAGTTACTTCAAACAACAAAAGAAGATTTTAAATGAAAAAGATTTTACTATTTTTATTGATTTTTGTTTATTCTTTTTCTTTAGATTTAAACCCGAAGATTTTAGAACCTGAAGAGGCATTTAAAACTACTTTTATAAAAAATCAAGATAATTTAAACATAAAATTGGAGTTAGGTGATAATATATATTTATATGATGATAAAATAAAAATATTTATATCAAAACCACAAAAAATTGATATTACACAAAATATAAATATTCCTGAACCTATATCTTATGAAGAGTTTATTGTTCATTTTAATAGCTTAAATTTGACTATTCCATTTGAATTATTAAAATCAAAAATTGATACAAACAAATATGAAATTGAACTTCATTTTCAAGGATGCTCAAAAGCAGGACTTTGTTATGCACCAATTAGTGAAAAATATCTTCTAACTTTTGATGAAAGTGCAAAAAAAGAAGAAGTTAAAAAAGAGGTTGAGCAAAAAGTTTCTAATGCTCAAAATTTAAATGAAACAGATACTATTGCAAATAGTTTAAAAGATGGGAATTTACTTTTAGTTTTAGCAACATTCTTTGGATTTGGATTACTTTTATCTTTAACTCCTTGTGTTTTCCCAATGATTCCAATTTTATCTTCAATAATTGTAGGTGCTTCACAAAAAGAGAGTATGACAGCTAGTCGAGGATTCTTTTTATCTTTAGTTTATGTACTTTCTATGAGTGTTGCTTATACAATTGCAGGAATTATTGCAGGAGTTTTTGGAGCAAATTTACAAGTTGCACTTCAAAATCCTTATGTATTAGTTGTTTTTGCTTTAATATTTGTAGCTCTTGCTTTTTCTATGTTTGGTTATTTTGAAATAAGACTTCCTCAAGCTATTCAAAATAAAGTAAATAAAACAACAGATGGAAAAGAAAAACAAGGAATAGTTGGAATCGCTATAATGGGATTCTTATCAGCATTAATTGTTGGACCTTGTGTTGCTCCACCACTTGCAGGAGCTTTAGTTTATATTGGTCAAACAGGTGATGCGCTTCTTGGTGGAATGGCTTTATTTGTTATGAGTTTAGGTATGGGTGTTCCTTTACTTCTTATTGGTTTAGGCGCAGGTAAATTTATGCCAAAACCTGGTGGTTGGATGGAAGGAATCACTAGAATATTTGGAATAGTGATGTTGGGAGTTGCAATTTGGCTTCTTGATAGAGTTTTAGATGCAACTATTATTATGTATTTATGGGCATTATTACTTCTTGGAAGTGCTATATATTTAAAGATTTATCAACAAATTATTGCTCAATTAATAACTGTTGTTTTATTTCTTTTAGGTGGAATATTATTTATTGCAGCAATTAGTGGAGCTACAAATCCTTTAAATCCATTGGAAAAATTTACTTCTGGAATCGTTACACAAGTTGCAAGTGAAAAATTAGTATTTAAAAAAATAAAAAATATTGAAGAATTAAAAAAAGCAATAAAAGAATCAGATAAACCAGTAATTTTAGATTTTTGGGCTTCTTGGTGTGTAGCTTGTAAAGAGTTTGAAGAGATAACTTTTAAAGATGAAGATGTTATCAAAAAATTACAAGGTTTTACACTTTTACAAGCAGATGTAACTCAAAATAATGATGATGACAAAGCTTTACAAAAAATGTTTGGAATTGTAGGACCTCCTGGGATAATTTTTTGGGATAAAGATAAAAATGAAGTTACATCTTCAAAAGTTGTTGGATATAAAAATCCAAAAGAGTTTTTAGAAATAATAAATAAAAACTTCTAAACTTAAGTCAAATTTTTCTATAATAAGTCTTTTTTAGGATTTATTATGGAATCATCTTCAGACTTCTTTCTTATTCTTTCCATTATACTTTTTATCTCTTCCTTAGTTCATGGAAGTATCGGTTTTGGTTTTCCTATGCTTGCAACCCCTCTTTTAGCTATGGTTACAGATATGAAAACAGCTATTTTATATATAGCTATTCCTACTTTACTTATAAATTTAATAAGTATATTTAGTGAAGGAGAGTTTCTTAAAGCATTAAAAAGATTTTTTCCTTTGGCAATTATTGGAATGATAGGAAGTGCAATTGGAACACAAATACTGATATATAGTAATTCTGAGATTTTTAAACTTTTGCTAGCTATATCTATATTTTTATATTTGTTTATTCAAAAATTTAAAATTGAGATGTTGTGGATTCAAAAAAGAAAAACTTTTTCTATGATAGTTTTTGGTTTAGTTGCTGGAATAATAGGTGGATTAACAAATGTTATGGCTTCAATTTTAATCATATATTCGCTTGAATCAAAACATACAAAAAAAGAGATAATCCAATCAACAAATTTATGTTTTTTATTTGGAAAAATTATTCAAATCATTCTTTTTTCAATTCATGGTTCATTTAATCAAGAGTTACTTTTTACATCTTTTAGTAGTTTAGTAGTAGTTATAATAGCAATGTTTTTAGGTTTAAAAATAAAAAATATAATTCCACAAGAAATTTATAGAAAAGTTGTAAAAGTAGTTTTATTTATAATTGCTTGTTTTTTAGTGATTCAAACAATTTTTTAAAAGAGGAAAACCTCTTTTAAATTTTTTAGATGAATATAAATGCACCTAAGATAATAACAGCAAGATAAAGTGCACCAAATATCGCACCTAATCCCCACCATCTAGCTTGTGAAATATATCCTGCTCCATACCAAATAGGTGATGGTCCAGTAGCATAAGGAGTAATAATTCCCATAACCCCAAGACTTCCAGCTAAAATAACAGTAAATGGAACTAATTGTTCAGGTGCAAGTAAACTTGCAGCAATAGTCATAAATATTGGAACAAGAGCTGTAACATGAGCTGTAACACTAGCAAAAAAGTAGTGTAATAAGAAAAAAAGAACAAGTAATGATAAGATAAGTGCAATTGGGCTCATACCTGCTAACATTTCTTGTGTATTTGCTCCAATCCAGTCTAAAATACCAACTTTTTTAAGACCAGCTGCCATAGCAACTAAAGATGCAAACCAAATAAGTACGTTAAATGCAGCTTTATTTGAAATCAAATCATCCCAAGTAATTACATTTGTTAAAACCATAATTGATACAACAGAAATAGCAACAGTTGTAGAATCTACACCAATTTCTTTACCAAAAATCCAAAGAACAAGTGCAACAGTTGCAAGCCCTGCCATAAGATATTCTTTAAAAGTAATTGCACCTAATTTTTTTAACTCTTCTGCTGCCCAAGCAGGAGCTTCAGGAGATTTTTTTTGTGTTGGTGGATAAACAACATAAGTTAACCAAGGAGTAAGTAAGAATAATGGAATCATAAGTGGTAACATAACTCCTGCCCATTCTCCCCAACTAATAACATGTCCTGTACTTTTTCCGATTAAATCTACTGCAAGTAAATTTGGAGCAAGTGCAGTTAAGAACATAGAACTTGTAATACAAGTCGTTGCAATTGCAACCCAAGAGATATATGCACCTAATTTTCTTGGATCTTTATCTGGATAAGAATCAAAAATATGTGGAATATTAATAGCAACTGGATAAACAGATCCCGCACTTCTAGCAGTATTTGATGGCATAAATGGAGATAAAACTAAATCCGAAAATGCAACTGCATATCCAAGACCAAGTGAACTTTTTCCCATATATTTAATCATAATAAGTGAAACTCTTTTCCCTAAACCTGTTTTTTTATAACCTAGTGCAAACATAAAAGCTGCAAAGATTAACCAAATAACACTATTTGAAAATCCTGAAAGAGCCCATGTAATACTCTCTTTAGGATTTCCTACTAACCCTAAAAGTGCAACTAATGAAATACCAGTAAAACCCACAAGAGCAGCTGGAACTGGCTCAATAATAAGTCCTACAACAACAGCAAAAAATACTGCTAAAAAATGCCATGCATTAGCTGATAAACCTTCTGGTGCTGGAATGAACCATAAGATCAATAATACTGCAACAGGGACAATATATTTTATAGTCTGATTTGACATATAAATCCTCCTTTTGAAATTATAATGTTATTATAATATAATTTAGTTACAAAATAAATATAAGCTAAAATTAAAACAAATATGCATTTATCTAATATTTGTTATACTTCCCAAAAATTATACAAAAAGGCTTCAAATGAATTTTGAAACAATTTTAGGAAAAGTTGATTTTTTAGAGTTCTTAAGAGGTAAAAAAGCAACTTTTTTACTTAGCTGTAGTGTGACAAAAACTTGTGAAATACCAAATATTTCGCAAGCTGGAATACCTGGAAAACTTTATCTTACTCCAACTCTTGATGCTGAATTTTTATGTACAAAAGAAGTTTGTTCACTTCCTGATATTGCACAAACACCAAAAGGTGTGCCAACACCTGCTCTTATAACTAGAGCAATTCATGAATTAAAACCATATTCAAATATTGAGATTTTAAATTTGGGCTTAGATGTAATTCCTCAAATAGATTATTTTAAGATTTATAATTTTAATATAAATTCAAGTGAAAGTATTGATAAAAATGCAAAAATACCTGCTATGGAAATATTTCAAAAAGGTATAGAATTTGGTCAAAATTTTGAAACAAAAGATGATTATGTGATAATAGCTGAAACAATTCCAGCTGGAACTACAACAGCAAATGCAACTGCAAAAGCTCTTGGATACAAATGTGAAGGATATTTTTCTAGTTCATTTAAAAATTGTCCAAATGATATAAAAAATGAAACAATAAATAAAGCTTTAGATAATCTAGATACAAATGATGATATTTTTGAAATCTTATCAAAAGTTAGTGATAATATGATTATTTTTAATGCGGGATTTATTTTAGGAAGTAGAGTAAATGACTTAAAAGTTATCCTTGCAGGTGGAACACAAATGGCTTGTGTTTTACTTGTAGTTAATTCTATTTTACAAAGTATGGATGGCGAAATTGATTCTTCAAATCTTGCACTTTGTACAACAAAATGGATAAATAAAGATAAAGATTCAAATCTAAAAGCAATATTAGAACAATTAGATTTCTCAATAAATGCTTATGCAAGTGATTTTGATTTTAGCTTATCAAATCATCCAGCACTTAAACTTTATGATGAAGGTGAAGCAAAAGAGGGTGTTGGTTGTGGTGGAGCACTTTGTTATGCAACAATCAATGGCTTATCCAAAGAAGTAGTTACAAAAAAAATTGAGAGTTTTTTAGGATAAAAGATGAAAAAGTTAATTTTATTATTAGTTAGTGGAGTTTTGATGTTACAAGCTTGGCAAATACAAGATGATCCATATTATAAACATAAAAAGAGTCAATTTGAAATGTTACAAAATAATGATAAATATGAAACCATGATGTTAGGTGATTCTATAACTGATGAAGGACGTTGGGATGAATTACTTAATAATGACAAAGTACAAAATAGGGGAATTAGTGGTGATACAACAAATGGTGTGTTAGAACGACTAGATTCAATAAATAAAAATATAAAACAAGTTTTTATAATGATTGGTGTAAATGATATTATGCGAGGAAAAGAAGTAGATGAAGTTTATAATAACTATTTAAAAATCATCAAAACTTTTAAAGATAAAAATATAAAAGTTTATATTCAATCAACACTTTTTATTGGTGAAAGAAGAATGGAAAATTTCAACTTTAAAGTTGAAGAGTTAAACAAAAGATTAGAAAAGTATGCAAAAGAAAATCATATTACTTTTATAAATCTAAATCCAATTTTTGCTCCAAAAAAAGTATTAGAGAAAAAATTTACTTTTGATGATTTGCACTTAAATGGTTCAGCTTATGAACTTTGGGCAAAAGAGATTAAAAAATATTTTTAAATTAGGATTTTTATGGATTTATTTATTTCAACATTTTTGAAAATGTTTTTTATTATGACACCTTTTTTTGTTTTATCAGTTTTTTTAACTGTTACAAATGAAGCAACAATAAAACAAAGAAAAGCATTAGCTATAAAAGTTACTATTTCAGTTGTAATTGCAAGTATGATTTTACTTTTTTTTGGGAAAAATCTATTTTCAATATTTGGAATAACACTTGATGCTTTTAGAATAGGTGCTGGAGCTTTATTATTTATAACAGCTGTTGAGTTAGTAAAAGGAAATAAAGATAGTACAAAAGTAGGAGATAAAGATATTTCACAACTTGCAGTGGTACCTTTATCAATTCCTGTTACTATTGGTCCTGGAACTATTGGTATTTTACTTGTAATGGGTGCAACTTTCGAAAATACATCTTCAATGTTAGTTGGAAGTTTAGCTTTAATTTGTGCTGTTTTAGTAATAGGTATTATGCTTTATAGTTCAAGTCTTATAGAAAAAATTATAGGAAAACATGGACTTTTAGTGATTTCAAAAATTACTGGATTATTTCTTGCTGCACTTTCAGCTCAAATCGTATTTACAGGTATTAAAAACTTTTTAGGATTATGATGAAGATATTATATTTTGGTGGACAAAAATCAGGAAAAACAAAAGCAGGAATAAAAAAATCACTAGAACTTTCAAAAGAAAAAAAGCCTTATTATATAGCAACTTATGATAACTCTTTTGGTGATGATTCTATGCAAAATAGAATAAACAAACATATTATTGAAAGAGAAGAAAATTTTATCACTATTGAAGAACCCAAAGATTTAGTAAAAGTTGTACAAAAGAATAATACTTACTTAATAGATTGTGTTTCTATGTGGCTTTTTAATAACTTAGAAGAGAAAGAAGAAGTTTTAAAAGAGCAGTTAAAAAAGATTTGCCAAAAAGAGACAAATATAATTTTTATTTTAAATGATGTATCAAATGGAATAATACCTTTTGATAAAGAATCACGAAGATTTGTAGATTTTACAGGACTTATTGGACAAGAACTTGTACATCTTTGTGATGAGGTTTATGAAGTGAAATTTGGATTAGAAAGAAGATTAAAATGAAACAACTATCAAATGCCTTTTTCTTTGCACTTTCATATTTTTCAATAATTCCAGTTTTTGTGAAAAATATGCAAATTAACAACGAAACATATAAATATACTTTAGTTTTATTGCCACTTGTTGGAGCGATTTTAGCTTCAATTGTAATTGGGTTAAATTATTTATTAGTTGATTTTTTTCATCCTTTATATGCATCTTTTGTATGTGCGGTTATTTATCTTGCTCTTTATGGATTTATACACACAGAAGCAATTATAGATGTGGTTGATGCTTGGTTTGCATCTTATAGTGGAAAAGATGCTTATAAAATTATGAAAGAGTCAACTATTGGGGCAATTGGGGCTTTATATGGTTTTTCCTTTGTACTTTTAAAAGTTGGAATAATTACTTATGTTTTATATGAAAAACAGTATGTTTTGTTTTTACTTGTTTGTGTTTTTTCAAGATTAAATTTGATTTATCTTCTTGGATATTTTAAATTTAGTAAAGATAGTTTTTTATCTTTGGCTTTTGCAAATTCTGGGATTTTTCAACTTAAACTTTTTGCTTTAATTTATGTAATAATTGCATTTTTTATTGGAACAAATGTTTTAGTTTTATTTGTTTTATCACTTTTGAGTTTTTATTTTGTATTAAAAGTTTTAAACAATAAATTTGGTTTTGTAAATGGAGATTGTTTGGGATTTACTCTTGAACATACAGAATTGATACTTTTAAATATAGGATTGCTTTTAATATTATGAAAATTTTTGAACATGGTGGGCAGATAGAAAAATTTGCATTTGAATTAGGATGCAATGTAGATGAGATTATAGATTTATCTTCAAATATAAATTTTGTAAAACCTCAAATAAATGTAGATTTTAACACTTTAGATATTTCTTCATATCCAACTTATGATAAGTTATATGAAAAAATCTCATCAAACTATGGAGTTGAAAACTCAGAAATAGAACTATTTAATGGTGGAAGTAGTGCCATTTTTACTCTGTTTAAACATCTTTCTTTACAAACTTGTACTATTTATTCACCTGCATATTTAGAGTATAAAAAAGCTGCTTTAAATTTTGGTTATGAGTTAAATCTGATAAATAGATTTGAAAATATTAATCAAGAAGTAAAAAAGAATAGTTTTGTGATTTTTGTAAATCCTTCAACTCCTGATGGAAGATATTATGATTTAGAAGAGTTGATGAAGACTTGGATAGAAAAATCTTGTACTATTTTGATTGATGAGAGTTTTTTAGATTTTTGTGATAAACCTAGTGCTATAAAATATCTAAAAACTTACGATAAATTATACATTTTAAAATCAATGACAAAATTTTATTCAAGTGCTGGAATTAGAGTAGGAACAATAGTTTCTACAAAAGAGAATATAGAAAAACTAAAAGAGTTTGAGCCTATGTGGAAATTATCACAGTTTGATTCAAACTATTTACAAGCTGCACTTGATGATAAACTTTTTAAATCTATTTCAAAAGCTATAAATATCAAAAATAAAATAGAGTTAGAAAATATTCTAAAAAGTTCTAGTTTGATAGATGAAATTTTTGAAAGTAGTGCAAACTATCTTTTAGTAAAACTAAGAAATCTAAATGCAAAAGAGTTTCAAGAAAAATTAAAACCATTTAAAATTATGGTTAGAGACTGCTCAAATTTTGATTTTTTAGATGAACGATTTGTAAGAATTGCAGTTAAAAGCTCAACTGCAAATGAAACTTTACAAAAAGCACTAGATGAAATATGCTAATAAATAGTAAATTATTAAAATATTTCTCTTTTTTAATCTCTGCTATTTTTATAATTTATGTTGTTTATTTGATAGTTAGTTCTTTTTTTATAGTTAAAAATCAGTTTATTGATATTGGTGATGCAACTTATGTAAATCAAGTAAGAACTGACGAATATACAACAAAACTTGCAAATTTTTTAACAAAAGATTGTAAAGGTGATAAAGTTTGTGAAGTTCAATCAATGCTTGATTTTGTTACAAAAATTCCTTATAAAATAAATGAAAGTATTGCAAGAAGTTCAAAACAAGTAGTTGAACAAAATTTTGGGGATTGTGATGATAAATCAAATCTTTTGATTTCTCTTTTAAAAGTAAAAGGTTATGACGAGATTTATTTTGTATTAGTTCCTGAACATATTTTTGTCATAATTCATTTTCAAAATATAAAATTAAATAGTAAAGCTTTATATGTAAATGATAAACGATTTTATATATTAGAAAGTACAGCAACAAACTCTAAAATAGGCTTTCCTTTAAAATATAAATTAGAAGAAATAGATGCGATTGTTGACCCATTTAAAAATAAAAAGTTAGTTGTAAATAAATTGGAATATAAATAAATATTTAGGAGATAAAATGAAAAATATCATAATAACTGGTGCATCACATGGTATTGGAAGAGTTATAGCAAAAAATTTGAGAAAAAAATATCATGTTATAAATATAGATATTGTTGAAAATAAGATGGAAAAAGTTGATTTTTATAAATGTGATTTATCTGATAAAAGCCAGCTTTTAAAGACTATTGAAAAGATAAAAACAAATATTGATTCACTTCATGCTCTAATAAACAATGCTGCGATATTTTCAATGAAGATATTAGAAAAGCAAACTTTTGAAGAGTGGGAAAATATAATAAATACAAATCTTACAGCTCCATATATTCTTTCAAAAGAGTTTGCAGATTTTCTAAAAGAATCAGAAGGACATATTATAAATATCTCTTCAACAAGAGCTTTGATGAGTGAAGTAGGAACAGAAGCTTATAGTGCTTCAAAAGGTGGAATTAGTTCTTTAACTCATGCTCTTTCTATGTCATTAAGTCCTGACGTAAAAGTAAACTCAATAACACCTGGTTGGATAAATACAAATGAAGATTATTTGCCTACAAAAGATGATAATTTTCAACATCCAAGTGGAAGAGTTGGAACTCCTGATGATGTGGTTGATGTCGTTAAATTTTTACTAAGAAATAAAGGTTTTATAACAGGAAGTGATTTTGTAGTTGATGGTGGAATGACTAAAAAAATGATTTATGTTTAGGAACTTATGATGGAAAAATCAAATCAAGAAAGTTTAGAAAAATATTTAATTGGTGAAAATGGTTATTTAAAAACTGATATTTCTAATGGTAAAGTTATTATGCTTTCTGGAAAATGGGGAAGTGGTAAAACTTTTTTTTGGAAAGAATTAAGTAACAGTGAAATAATACAATTTCAAGAGAAAAATCAAAAAGCATATGTTTATTGTAGTTTATATGGAAATACATCAATTGAAAAAATCGAAGATAATATTTACGCACAAGCTTATTTATGTTCTATTGGTGGAGAAAATATTGTTTTGAATGGATACAAAAAAGCCAAAGATTTTGGAAAACGATTTGGTAGTTTTTGTTCACTTTTTGATGTATCAAAATTAGTTGATGGCATAGATGAAATTCAACAAAATAATATCAAAAAAAGTGCTTTATCATATCTTTCAAATGGTGGATTGATTTGTTTTGATGATTTTGAAAGAAAATCAAAAGACATAGACCTAAATGATTTATTTGGTTTAATTTCACATTTTGCAATAGGTTTGGATTGTAAAGTAGTGATTATTTTAAATGATGATGTTTTTGAGGGCGAAGAAAAAAAGATATTTTCAAATGTAAAGGAAAAATCTGTATCTAAGTTTTTGAAATATGAGCCAAGTATCAAAGAACTTTTTGAAACTATTTTTAATAGTGATGAAAGATATAAAAAATTAGATGATTACAAAGAAATCATTTTAAAAACTATTAAAGAAACAAAAGAGTTAAATGCAAGAATTTATATTCAAGTTTTAGATAATTTAGTTGAGTAGATTGATAAAAAAGAAGAAACTGATCTTGATAATTTAAGATGTTTAATTTTAGTAAATATTAATTTTATTCTATTTCATACTATATTTTTTAGAGATGGAAAAGTAAAGGATTTATCCGTTTTTAATTTACATAAAATATTAAAACTTTCAAATGAAGATTACGATTATATGAAAAATAATTATGTAGGAATAAGTTCATTTAGAGAACCTGAAACATTTGAAAAATATGTAGTTAAAATTCAAGATAGATATATAAATAAAAAAGATATTAAAGATGAAACAGTTAGGATGAAAATTCAATTTATTGAAAATAATATAACTTTATTTAAAAGTGATTATTTCGCAAATAAATTAGATATTTCAAGAAATGTAGATGATGAAACTTTCCAAAAAATCAACAATTATATAGAAACAGGAATTTTAATCTAAAACATAAACTATTTTAAAGGCAGTTTGATAATAAATTTTGCACCAAATTGCCCATTTTTTGCTTCAATTGTTCCTTTAAAATATTTTTTGATTATATGATAAGTGATATATAATCCAAGACCAGTTCCTTGACTTTGGTGTTTTGTTGTAAAGTATATATCAAAAACTTTTTTTAGATTTTCTTCTTTTATTCCACTTGCATTATCTTCAATCTCTATATAAATAAAAGAGTTTTCCACATAAGTTTTTATATAAATCTCTTTATTTTCTATTTGATTACTGATTAGAAAATCCCTTGAATTATTGAAAATACTAAGTAGAGCTTGGGATAATTTTGTGCTATTTCCCACTATAAAAATTTCATCTTTATAAAAATCTTTATTTACATTTATGTTGTAGGTTTTTAAACTCGAATCTAAAACAAAAAGAGTTTTTTCGATTATTTGATGTAATTTAATATTTTCCAAAATTTCATCAATCTTTATAAACTCATTAAAATTATTTATTGTATTTGATAGATAATTTACTTTTGACATAATAATATCGATTTTATTTGTAAGTTCTTCATTTGAAATTTTTATACTGCTTGCAACTGTTGATATTATAGATAAAGGCTGTCGCCATTGATGGGAAATATTTACTATTATTTCTTCCATTTGTGAGAAATGAAATTGTTGTTGAATAATTTTTTCTTTTTCTAAATTTTCTTGTATGGCTTCATCTATTTTTGTTTTTAAAGAAGCATTTAATTCATTTAACTCTTTTTCTTTTTGTACAGTAATTCTAATGGAAGGAATAACGATAAATAAAGCTTCAATTAGAAGAGTTATAATAGTTCCAAATAGTATATATTTTTCTCTTTTTAGTAGTTGTGCTGTTTTTTCATCACTCTCTTTTTGAAAAGTATAAACAGCCTTATCTAAAAGAGGTAATAAATTAAAAGAATCTTTTTCAATCTCTTTTAAAAGATTAAAATCATTTGATATATAAAATTTGTCTAATAACTCAAAATAGTTTTTTACTTTTTTATCTAGATTATCATTTTTGGAAAAATAAATCTCAAAAATTTCCTTTGAAGTTAGATTGTTTGAGATATAAAAGTAATCATCCTTCATCAAAGATATCAATTCTTTTAGATGATTTTTCAGACTTTCATCTTTTGTTTCAAAATATCTTTTTGCTATAAGAGTAGTTTTTTGGGAAAGCATTCTTTGTTTCCCACTAAGGTTTATTATTTCTGCATAGATTTCCTGATTGTGAATTTGAGTATTCATTGTAAAATAGGCAAAAAAAGCCCATAGCATAAGACTTGAAAATATGATGAAGTAAATATATTTGAGATTGAAAACATTTACAATTTTTGTCATTTTTATTCTTTATTTTAAGAATTAATACATATACTTAGCTTTCATATTATATCTGTATTCTTAAATAATTGAGATATTAACTGTATATAAAATAATTAAAAATAATTTTAAAAAATTGGAAAAAGATGTCTAATAAAAAATTTCATAACATCTCAATATTCGGAACAAGTAGTGACGCTGGAAAATCAACAATAACTTTTGTAATAGCTAAAATTCTTCAAGATTTAGGCTATAAAGTAGCTCCATTTAAAGCACAAAATGTATCAAATAACTCTCATGTTTGTGATGATGGAAGTGAAATAGCAATTGCTCAATATTTTCAAGCAGAGGTTTTGGGTGTAAAAACTTCTTATCATCTAAATCCAGTTTTATTAAAATCGGGTCGAGGAAATAGCGCTTCACTTATAGTTGAGGGAAAAGTAGTTACAAATAAAGATGTAAGAGAATATTATAGAGATTTAGATTTGTTAAAACCTGCCGTTAAAAGATGTTTTGAATATTTAGATGAAAGATACGATTGTGTTGTTGCAGAGGGTGCTGGAAGTCCTGTTGAGTTAAATTTGATGGATAAAGATTTATCAAATATTTTTATAGCTAACGAATACAATACAAAAATCATACTTGTGGCAGACATAGAAAAAGGTGGAGTTTTTGCTTCAATTTGGGGAGTTTATAATCTACTGCCAGAAAAACTTAGAAAGAATGTAATAGGTGTTATAGTAAATAAATTTAGAGGTGATTTAACACTTTTTGATGAAGGTATTAGAATCATCGAAGAAGATTTTAAAATCAAAGTTTTAGGAGTATTACCTTATATTCCATTTAATTTAGGTTTTGAAGATAGTGCTAGTTTGAAAAACTTTGTTCAAAAACCAAAAACCAAAAAACTTGATATTGCAGTTATTTCATATCCATATATGAGTAACTACAATGATTTTGAACCACTAATTGCAGATGATGAGGTAATGGTTGAGTTTGTTAGTTCAAATATCTCTTTAGAAAAGTTTGACTTAGTGATACTTCCAGGAAGTAAACTTGTAATCAAAGATTTAAAATGGTTAAAAGATACAGGATTATTTGAACAAATAAAAAACTATCAAAAAGATATTTGTGCTATTTGTGGTGGATACGAGATGATGTTTGAAACACTTGAAGATAAATACTCTTTAGAAAATGAAGAAGCTATTAGTGAAGAAGGTTTTGCTTTAATAGATGATGTAATAGTTTTTGAAAAAGAGAAAATCTTAGAGAAAAAGAGTTATGAGTTATTTGGCTCAAAAATAGATGGTTTTGAGATACATCTTGGAATGTGTCAAAAGTATTCTTTATCTTTTGAAAAGAAGAATTTTAAAGGTACATTTGTACATAAGATTTTTGATAATAATGAGTTTAGGACAAACTATTTTAAATCTATAAAAAGTGATTATGTAGGTTTTGATTTTGCAAAATATAAAAAAAATACGGTTGATAGTTTTATTTCAACTTTAAAAGAAAAGATAGATGTAGAATATCTGATAAAAAATATAAACTAAATTCAAAGTTTTAATTTAATTAAAAAGTTTGTTCCTTCATAATTTTTATTTTTATAAATAAATTTTTCATTTGAAATTAAAATAGTTCCATTTAAAATTTTTTTGATAATTTTAATACTTAGATATAAATCAATTTTAGATTCTCTAAATAACTTTTCATAAGTCATGTTAAAATTATATAAAGCTACTATACTTTCGTTATCTAGTATTTTTATACTATTTTTAATTTCAATAATTAAAAAATTATCTTTTTTGTAAGTTTTTAAGAAAATAATTTTTTTATTTGATATGTTTTGGTTTAAAATAGAATCAATTGAGTTATTTAAAATATTAATTAAAACTAAAGAAAGTTTACTTTTTAAAGAATAAATCTCAATATCTTGTATATTTTTTCTAATTTCAATATTTTTTGAAAAAAATTCTATATTTAAAAGTTTAAATATATGTTTAAAAAGTTCAGAAATAGAAAAAGTTTGCATTGTATTATTTGTATTATTAATAAAATATTTAAATTCATCAATAGAATTTGATAACTCTTGTACAGAGTTATTTATCAGTTCCATTGAAGGGATTATTTCTTTATCTTCCAGAAGATTTAGTTCTTTTTTTAGTTTTATTCCTGTTGAAGCTGTTGAGATAATTGATAAAGGAAGTTTCCATTGATAAACTATATCATTGATTATTCTATTAACAAAATCAATTTTATTTTTTTGAAATAAAATAATTTCTATATCTTCCGTAAATTTATCTATATCCGAATTTTTCATTATAAACCAATAATTAAATAATTTATTCCCTATAGGGAATATAGAAATTATTTTATCTTTTATATTCTTACACAAAACTTTCACTATGGGGAATAAAATTGCAATTATATTTAGAAATTGATGAAAGCGAGATTGAAGAACTTCATCGAAAAATTGCTTTTAATGTAAAAAGAAGAAGATTAGAGAAAAATATTTCTCAAATGGAATTAGCTTTGACAATTGGTCATAGATCAGTTAGTACAATTGGAAAAATTGAAGCAGGACTTGAAAATAAACATTATAATATAGAAACTTTGTATAAAATCTCAAAAGTTTTAAATATAAATATTTGCGAATTTTTTCGTTAATAAAAAGTATAAGCTAAAGAGTTTTAGCCTTTTTGATTATACTTTTTATCATATTGTTAAATACAAAATAGTGTAGGGGAATTAAAGCATACCAATACAATCTTCCTAAAACACCTTTTGGATAAAAATATGCAGATTGAATTAGTTTATTATCTTTGATTTTAAACTCAAGCCAAGCTTCTCCTGGAATCTTCATTTGAGCATAGAGTAAAAGTCTTTCATTCTCTTTTAAATCAACAACTTTCCAAAAATCAAGGCAATCACTAATTCTTAAATCACATTGACTTCTTCTTCCTCGTTTTAGTCCAACTCCACCGATTAATTTATCAATAATTCCTCTTAATTCCCATAAAAAGTCAAAATCAAACCAGCCATTAGCTCCACCAATACTAATAAATGATGTATAAACTTTTGAAGCATCTATATTTGAAATATCTTCTTCTTTTCTATCTATAAAAATTGCTTTTGATATTTCATTATTACTTGTTTTATCCCAAACTCCATCACCTTTATCATTCCATCTACTAATTACTTGATTCTCTTCTATCTCTTTTATTGCATTTTTTACAGCATCTTCATAAGAAATAGGAACAATATTTGGAAAATATTTTTTAGCATTATGATTTTGGATTAAAACTTCTGATTTTAATCCTTCAATTAGTGCTTTTGCAATAGAAAAAGGAACAGGAGTAAAAAGATTTAACCAATAAGATGAAAGGTTTATACTCATAAAAGGAAGTGGAATTATCCATCTTTTTAAACCTAAAACTTTTGCAGTTTTTAACATCATATCTTTATAGCTTAATTGCTCACTACCAATATCAACTATTAGATTTTCTTTTTTTTCTAAATATAATGCATTATATAAATATGAAAGTACATCATCTACTGCTATTGGTTGAGCTTTTGTAGTTACCCATTTGGGAGTTGTCATAATTGGAAGTTTTTCTGTAAGATTTCTTATTATTTCAAAACTAGCACTTCCTGAACCAATTATAACTCCTGCTCGAAGCCAAATAGTTTGAACATTTTTATTTGAACTTAAAATTTCACCAGTTTCAATACGACTTAATAAGTGTTCACTTGTATTTTTATTTTTAACTCCTAAACCTCCAAGATAGATAACTCTTTTAACACCACATTCACAAGCCACATCTAAAAAGTTTTGAGCAGAGATTTTATCTAGGTCTTTATAGTTTTCATTACTTAAAGAGTGAATTAAATAATAAGCAGTTTCTACATCTTTTAGAGCCTCTTTTAAAGAGTCTTTATTAAAAGTATCACCTTCAATTATCTCTATTTTATTTTGTAAGTTTGAACGCACACTATTTTTATTTCTAACAAGGAGTTTTAATTCTATACTTTTATCTTCTAAAAGTTTTTGTTTTAGTCTTCTTCCAATATATCCAGTTGAGCCTGTTAATAATACTTTCATTTTTAACTCCTTTCAATAAACAAATGATACTATTGCATTTTAGAAATTATAACATTTATTAAAAAATTAAAATCGTAGGATTTGTAAGTTCAATGTATTATGAAGTAGCATTAATAGCATATATTTTAGATAGAGTTTTTAGAGAGTTTGAAGAATTGAAATTTTTTAAACATCCTATTATTTTGATGGGAAATTATATCTCTTGGTTTCAAAAATATTTTTATAAGGACTCTATTTTTAGGGGAGTATTACTTGCTTCTTCACTTTTGTTTATTGTATTTATAGTCTCTTATCTATTATCTTTATTTGATAATATTTTAGTTCAAGGATTTTTAGCTTCATTTACTTTGTCTTCAAAATTACTTTATGATAGTGTAAAAGATGTAGTTTCAAGTGATGATATAAATATCAAAAGAGAAAAAATCTCAATGCTTGTAAGTCGTGATACAAAAGAATTAAGTGATAGTGATATAAATAAAGCAGCTATTGAAACCTATGGAGAAAATCTTAGTGATGGAGTAATTGCACCTCTATTTTATCTTTTATGTTTTGGAATAGTTGGCGCATTTATTTATAAAGCTGTGAATACTCTTGATTCTATGGTTGGATATAGAAATGAAAAATATGAAAAATTTGGAAAATTTAGTGCAAGACTTGATGATGTTTTAAATTTCATTCCAGCAAGAATAACTGCTATTTTGATTTCAATACTATTTTTTAGTTTAAAAGCATTGTTTGAGTTTAAAAAATATGGGAAAAAACATGATAGTTTTAATGCTGGACTCCCAATATCAGCTTTAGCACTAGCTATAAATGTTAAACTTGGCGGTCCTACTTCATATTTTGGTAAGTTGAAAGATAAACCATATTTTGGAGATGGAAAAGAGATAATAGAAAAAGATGATGTATTAAAGGCATTATCTTTTAGAAACCGTTTAGATATATTTATAATAATTGTTTTAAGTTTAGGAGTATTTATATGACTTATGAAGAGTGGTTTTTAAAACAAGGAAAACTACATGCTAAAGTGATGGAGAAATTGATAGATAAATCTGTTGATGAGGTAATAGAGTATTTTAGATTTGAAAATATGGTAAAAAATGAACCAGATTTTTGTCCACTTTATAAAGATAATAAAAAATGTCATGATATGGAAGATTTAAATTGCTATTTATGTGCCTGTCCAAATTTCAGATTTAAAGATGATGGATTTGAAAAAATAGAAGATGGAAAAACTCTATTTTCAGTTTGTAATATCAAATCACGTGATGGAGCACAATATATTGGTGAAGATTATATTCATCAAAATTGTTCAGGTTGTATAGTGCCACATAGAGCTAAATATATTAAAAAACATTTTAATAGAAATTGGTTTGAAGTTATGAAAGACGTGAGAAATTAGAAACTTAGAAAACTACTTTTCCATATTTATGATAAAGTAGTTTTTCCCATCTTCGTATTTATATTCAAGTTTAAATCCATGTAAACTTACTATTGTTTTTACAATATAAAGCCCTAATCCAAAACCATCACTTCTTTTTTCTTCTTGTGAAAATGCTTCTGTATAGTATGATAATTCATTTTTAAGTGGTTCACCGAAAGAGATTATTTCGATATGTTTTTTATTTGCATTGATTATTGCTTTTTTATTTGTTGAAAATTTTATTGCATTATCAATTAAGTTTTTTAAAGCAATTGACATCATATAAATATCAACATCAAATTTGAAGTCTCTTATTTTAGCTGCAATATTTTCTGGATTTATCATCATTAATTCTAAAGTTTTAGAGTAAATATTAAAAAAGTTAGTTTCCTCTTTATAAATCATTGTATTTTTAGAAGTCAGTTTTTCAACAGTTGCTAACTCTTTGATAATATCATCCATTCTTTTAAATGCACGTTGAAGATTTTCTCTTGTTTTATCATCTTCAAGTGTTTCAGCGATGAACATAGCTTTTGTGATAGGAGTTTTTAATTCATGCATCATATTTCGCATAAACAAGTCTTTTGATTTAGATTGATTGTTTATAATGTTTATAGCTTCATTGAAATTTCTAGCAATCGTTCCAATTTCATCATTGCTTGTATAGTTTAGTTTTATATCTTTATTTCCATTCGAAAATTCAATAATTTGTTTATTTAATGTGTTTAAAGGTTTTAATTTTCTTTTTAAAATTTCATATAAAAATAAAAATGTAAATAAAGATATAGCAAATCCAACAATTATAAAAGCCATACTATAATTGTGGTTTGCAGAGTCTTTTAACATTAGATTGTAACCATATTGTTGAACATAAATATAGTATATGTCATTATATTTATAAACTCTATAAGTTCCTAAATAGTTTTGAGTGATTGTTAACTCTTGAGCATTTTTAATAATTTCTAATTTTTTATCTCTATCTTCTATAGGCATAACTTGGAACTTTTTATATAAAGCTATAAGTGATTCAACAGTTGGTTGATTTTGGAATGAACTTAAAAAATTTTCTGCAATTAGTTCGTATCTATTTTGAAGTGATAGTTCATGTTTTTGTTTATCGTAATTAATAAACATTGCAAAAGTTATAAAAATAGAGATAAAAGCCAATGTAAATATGATATTTACAAAAGTAGAAATAGAGATATTTTTTATCATATTAACTGATATCCAATACCTCTTACTGATTTAATATAAGTTTGACTATCATCAATTTTTGATAGTTTTGTTCTAATTCTTGAAATAATTACATCTATATTTTTAAGCGATGAATCATCTTCTATATTATCACTTGCATAAATAAAATCTTCCCTTGCAACAACTCCATGATTTCTTTGAATTAATAGTTTTAAAATATCATATTCAGCTAATGTAAGAGTTAAGGCAACACCTTTAAAAAGTATTTGCATATCACTATCTTTTACTTCAAATAAAGAGTTTTGTTCAGTTTTTTTTGGTTCATCTTTTGATTCTACTCTTTTTAAAATAGTTTTTATTCTAGCTTGCAATTCTCTTGGATTATATGGTTTTGGAAGATAATCATCAGCACCTCTTTCTAAACCCATAACTTTATCTAAAATATCATCACGAGCTGAGCTAATAATAATTGGTATATTTGATTTTTCTCTAATTTTTGGGATTAATTCTAATCCATCAATTTCAGGAAGGGTTAAATCAAGAATAATAAGTTGATAATCTTTATGCACATTAAGCATTGATAGTCCATTATATGGACTATCAGTATTTATAACTTCTATGTCGAATGATTTTAAATAATCTGTGATGATTTGGGCTAACTCTAAATCATCTTCTATCATAAGTACTTTTATTATGGTCTATCCTTTTATTGAATTACAAACATTATAGTTTGTCCATATCTATTTACATAAACTCTTTTATATTTATTATTATATCTTTTTAATGCTGTTTCAACATTTGTAAAGTTTTTAATTTCGACATCTTCTATTTGAATAATAACATCACCAGCTTGGAAACCAGCTTTTTCAGCTTTAGATTTTGGTTCTACATCAGAAATTAAAATTCCTGTTATATCAGAAGATAATCTAAATTGTTTTTGTGTTTCTGCATCAATTTGACTAAGTTTTAAACCACCTAGGAAAGTATTGTTGTCTGATTGAATTTGTACTAAACTTGTTCTATCTCCTAAAACAATGTTTAATGACATATCTTTTCCATCTCTTTCTATGTCTAATTTAATTTTTTCATCAGGTTTAAATGATGCAATTGTGTTTTGTAAAGAACTTCTATCTTTGATAACTTTTCCATTTATTGCATAAATTAAATCACCTCTTTTTAATCCATATTTAGCAGCTGGCGTTTCAGCAGAAATATCTAAAACTAAAGCACCTTCTTTTCTTTTATAAACTTTTGATAACTCATTTTCTAAATCGGCAATTGCAACACCTAGATAACCTCTAGTAATTTTTCCATCAGCTACAAGTTTTTCCACAACATCTTTTATCATAGCAACTGGAATTGCAAATCCAATACCATTATTCCCACCACTTTTTGAAATAATAGCTGTATTAATACCTATTAATGCACCTCTACTATCAACTAAGGCTCCACCAGAGTTTCCAGGATTTATAGAAGCATCAGTTTGAATATAGTTTTCATATCTATTTATTCCAACTTTATTTTTATTTAAAGCTGAAATAATACCTTGAGTTACCGTACTTCCAATACCAAATGGATTTCCAATAGCAAAAATAACATCACCAACTAATAAACTATTAGAATCTCCTAATTTAATAGGACTAAGAGCTACTTCTGACTCAATCTTAATAACAGCAATATCACTATCAGCATCTTTTCCTATTAATTTTGCATTATATTCTGTATTATCATCACCAATAGTTACAGTAATTTCCTCTGCATTTTCAATAACATGATTATTTGTAACAATGTATCCATCTTTTGAAACAATAACACCTGAACCTAAAGATCTTTGAACTCTATTTTGTTTTAATTGATTACCAAATTGATCACCAAAAAATCTTTTAAAGAATGGATCATTAAACATTTGAAGAGGCAATGTATCCAAACTTGAATCTACATGTTTTTTAGCAGAAATATTAACAATTGAATTTAAAGAATTTTTAATACTACTATTAAAAGATAAGATTTCACTTGTAGAATTTGGAGTAACTCTTACTGGATTTTTATCCATCATCTCAAAATCTATAGTTTTAGCAAATAATTGAGTTGCAATTATTGTAGAAATAATTAAAAGTTTTTTCTTCACTTTTATATCCTTTTTTCGATTTATTATTCTGACATTCTAAAGTATAAGAGTAAACTATTTTCCAATCAATGGTTAATAGAGGGTTAATATTTTAAAATAGGGCAAAAGCCCTACTTATTATAAATCAGTTTTTAGAACTGCTCCGCAACTTGCGTTTGTTACAAGTGCTCTATATTGTCCTAACCAAGAAGAGTTAAGAGGTTTTTTTAGAGGTACAAATTCATCTCTTCTTTGAGCAATCTCTTCAAATGTAAGATTTACACTTAAAATATATTGGTCAACATCAATGTGAATTTCATCACCATCTTTTAATAATCCAATCATTCCACCTTCTGCAGCTTCTGGAGATACATGCCCAATTGAAGCACCTCTTGTTGCACCTGAGAATCTTCCATCAGTAATTAACGCAACTTTATCTCCAAGTCCCATTCCCATGATTAAAGAAGTAGGAGCAAGCATTTCTTGCATTCCAGGTCCTCCTTTTGGACCTTCGTATCTGATAACAACAACATCACCAGCTTTTACTTTTCCAGAAACAATTCCTTTAATAGCCTCAGGTTGTCCATCAAAACAAACAGCTTTTCCTGTGAAAACTCTTGAACCAGTAATTCCAGCAGTTTTAATAACAGCACCTTGTTCTGCTAAGTTACCATAAAGAATTGCTAATCCACCAACTTGTGAATATGGATTATCAATAGTGTGAATGATATTTGTATCTTTGATATAAGCATCTTTGATTTTTTCTAATATAGTTTCACCAGAGATTGTAAGGTTATCTAATAAAATATCATCACCTCTTTTTGTCATCTCTTTCATAACTGCATTTACGCCACCGGCTTTGTTTATATCTTCCATATGAACTGTACTTAATGATGGAGAAATTTTTGCAATATGAGAAACTTTTTTTGAAATACTATTTATATCTTCTAAATTAAAATCAACATTTGCTTCTTTTGCAATAGCTAACATATGAAGAACTGTATTTGAACTTCCACCCATTGCCATATCAACAGCAAAAGCATTTTTAACTGCATTTTCATTTAAAATATTTTTTAATTTATATTTTTCTCTTGATGACGCATCAAGTGCAATTTCACAAATTCTTCTAGCTGCTTTTCTATATAACTCTTCTCTTTCAGGAGTTAAAGCTAAGATAGTTCCATTTCCAGGAAGTGCAATTCCCATGGCTTCCATAAGTGTATTCATAGAGTTAGCTGTAAACATCCCTGAACATGAACCACCACTTGGACATGCATTACATTCGATATCTTTTAACTCTTCATCACTCATTTGCCCCGCTTCATGTTTTCCAACAGCTTCAAATGCAGTTGCTAAGTCAATTGGAGTTCCATCTTTTGTGTAACCTTTTTCCATTGGTCCACCTGAAACAAAAATTGTTGGAACATTAACTCTTAAAGCTCCCATAATCATACCTGGTACGATTTTATCACAGTTTGGAATAGCAATCATTGCATCAAGTTTATGTGCATTCATTACTGTTTCAATAGAATTTGCAATTAATTCTCTTGAAGGAAGAGAAAATAACATACCATCATGTCCCATTGCAATTCCATCATCAACACCAATAGTATTAAATTCAAATGGTACACACCCATTTGCACGAATCTCTTCTTTTATGATAGCAGATACTTTATCTAGGAAAAAATGTCCTGGAATTAATTCAATAAAAGAGTTTGCAACACCAATAAATGGTTTATCAAAATCTTCATCTTTAAGTCCTGTTGCTCTTAACAATGATCTATGAGGTGTTCTATCGAACCCTTTTTTTACTTCATCACTTCTCAATGTATTATCCTTTTAAATATACGTAAATTATATGAATAAATTATACATTTATTGCTGTTCAATTTCCATTAAAATGAGGTATTTTTTAGAAATTTAAAAATTTATTCAAAAAACTCTTGACAATAAATAAAAAACCTATTATAATTCCAGTCCAATTTGAGTAAAAGACTTAAATTGTCTTACCTATAAAAAGCGAGTGTGGCGGAACAGGTAGACGCGTTGGACTTAAAATCCAATTCCCGTTTGGGAGTATCGGTTCGATTCCGATCATTCGCACCATTATTAATGAGTAGAGAGTTGACAGAGTTGGTCGATTGTACCGGTTTTGAAAACCGGCGAGGTTCACGCCTCCGAGGGTTCGAATCCCTTGCTCTCTGCCATTTTTTAAACTTAAATCATTTAACTTTTTATCATTATTTGATTTAACTTATCCAATATTTTGTTGGAGGTATAGCAAAGCTGGTAATGCCTCGGATTGCAAATCCGACATGCGTTGGTTCGAGTCCGACTACCTCCTCCACTTAAAATTCTTCCGTAAATTATTTAAAAATAATTTTTCTTTTATACTATTATTATTTCAATTAACATATAATCTAAAATAAATTCTTTAATTTTAGGAATCTCAAATGTCAGAAAAAATATATATCTTATACATAGAAGATGACAAAATAGTGGCTGATTCTGTTTCTAGGACTTTACAACTTTTAAATCAAAAAATATTTACAGCATATGATGGTGAAGAAGCTTTAGGTATCATAGAAAAAAATCCAATTGATATAATTATTACTGATATTAGAATGCCAAAACTAAATGGTATAAATTTAGTAGAAAAATTAAGGCAGAAAGATTTAGATATTCCTGTAATAATTACAACAGCTTTTAACGAAATAGATTATTTAAAAAAAGCTATAGAATTAAGTATAGAGAGTTTTATAGAAAAACCTATAGATTTACGAAAATTATTACAGACAGTTGCAAAAATTTCTCAAAGAGTAGAAACAAAACGGGAACTAGAGAGAAAAAAAATTCAAATTGAACATTTTAAAGAAGCGATTAGTAAAAGCAATCTAATAATAAGTACAACTAAAGATGGTTTAATTAAAGATATAAATTTTGATTTATTCTCTGATTTAAGCGATCAAATTTCAAAATATAAAATAGAACATATTTCTTCTTTAATAGATGAAAAAGATTTAAAAATAATTTATGAATTTGTAAATAAGTATGAAGTTTACAATAAAACAATAAATATAAATTTTCAAAATAAAATATATATTGTAAATTTGACTGCTTTCGCTTTAGAATTTGATTATGATGAAATTAGTTCAATTAGTTTTATATTTAAAGATATAAGTTTAGTTGTAAGAGAAAAAGAAGAGATAATAAATTCATTATATCTTGAACCAATTACTAAACTTCAAAATAGATCTTCTTTAATTAAAAATATAAATGAGAGTAAAGATTTTCTAAATTCTTTAATTATTATAGATATTGATAATTTTGGAAGATATATTAAAATGTATGGTTATGAGGTTGGAGATAAGATTTTAAGAGATATCTCTTCTAAATTAGAAGAATTTATAAAATTAAATAAAAGACAAAATTTACATTTATTCAAATTAGATAGTGATAAATTTGCAATTTTACTAAAATCTTCAATAAAAATAAAAGAACAAGATTTAGCAAAACTTTCAAATGAATTATTAAGTTTTTTAGAATCTTCAACATTTTTGATAGATGAAACGATAAATTTAGATTTATCGTTTACTTTTGGTGGAGCTTATTTTGAACAATTTGACATTTTAACAGAAGCTTTAATAGCTAAAGATGTGGCTCAAGATAGAAAATTAAACTATATTGATTTTTCAAATGTTACTGATTCCAGAGAAGCTTTTCAAAAAAATATTGAACTTGAAAAAAAGATAAAAAATGCATTTTTAAATGATGAAATTATTACTTATTTTCAAGCAATAGTTGATAAAGATAAAAATATAATAAAATACGAAGCTCTTGCAAGAATATATGATAGTTTTGAAAAAAAAGTTTTAACACCTTATTCTTTTTTAAATAATATTCAACATTCCAAAAATTATACAAAATTTACAAAGATTATTATTAAAAAAGCTATGGAAGGAGAATCACTTTTACATAAAGAAATTTCAATAAATCTTTCTTATGAAGATATTATAAATCCAGAAATTATTGATTATTTAGAAAAAATATTAAAACAACACAAATCAGTTATAACTATTGAACTTTTAGAAAGTGAAGGTTTAATTGATATGGAAAAAACTATAAAATTTTGTACATTAATGAAAAGTTATGGTGCAAGAATTGCAATTGATGATTTTGGAAGTGGATATTCTAATTATGAATATTTTTTATCTTTACCTATTGATAAAATAAAATTAGATGGTTCCTTGGTTAAAAAAGTTGGTGAATACAGAGGTTTTATTTTGATTGAATCAATTATAAATTTTTGTAAAAAATGTGATATAAAAGTAGTTGCAGAATTTGTTGAAGATGAGAAAACTTTTAATATTTTAAAAAATTTAGGAGTTGATTATTTTCAAGGTCACTATTTTAGTGAAGCAAAATCTTTAGATGAATTATTAAAAGAGAAACAATGAAATTTTTAAATAGAGTTAATTATCTAAGTAGATTTACATATTTATTTATTTTAGCAGGAATTAGTCTATCAAGTTTAATTCTGGTTATTCTTTTTGCAGAATTGTCAAATTATCAGAAATTATCAAATCTAGATAAAGCAAAATTTGAATTTGAGCAAAAGAAAAAGAATATTACAAAATTTTATGAACAATATAAAAGATTTTTAATTTCTTTAGATGAAAATACAATATTTCTTAAATATCTAACAAATCCAAATGAAGAAAATCATGAGAATTTATTGAGTCTTTTTGATACTTTAATAAGTGATAAACCAGAGGTTACACAACTTAGATATTTAGATGAGACAGGAAAAGAAAAGATTAGAATAGATAGAAACTTTTATGGTGAGATTCCAAATATAATTTCAGAAGTATCTTTACAAGATAAAAGTAAGAGAGATTATTTCATAGAAACGATGGCTTTAGAACAAAATATGATATATGTTTCAAAACTAAATTTAAATATCGAAAATGGAAAAATAGAAAAACCTATAAAACCTGTTTGGCGATTTGCTATACCCATCGTATATAAAAATAAAAGACGTGGAATTTTAATTGTAAATATTTTTGCAAATAAATTTTTGCAAGAACTTATTCAATCAAATACTTTTAATGTTGATGTTTTTGACCAAGATAATCAAGTTTTAGTTTCAAGTTTTGAAAATAGACCTCAATGGACTAAAGATTTAGAAAAAACTCCAATATTAGAAAAAGATAAATTTATTTTAGAAGATATATTAATTGATAATATAAATAATGAAGTTTTACATATTGGGTTTACTCCAAAAGATTGGGCTCTAAGTTTTTTTGAATTTGTAAATAGCAAAATTATTATTTTAATTTTTATAATATTTATTATCTCATTTATTTTGGCTTATTATTTAGCAAAAATACCAAAAAAATTATTTGATGAATTAGAAAGTCAACAAAAATTTATTTTACAACAATCAAAACTTTCAGCAATGGGAGAAATGATTGCGATGATTGCACATCAATGGAGACAACCATTAAATGGAATTTCTGTATTAATTCAAGAAATAGAAATAAAAAAAGAGATGAATATTTTAGATGATGAACAATTTAATTTTGCAACTACAAATATAAAAAATACGTTAAATTATATGTCAAAAACAATAAATGATTTTAGAAACTTTTTCAAACCTTCTAAAAATAAAACAGAATTTAATTTTTTAGATGCCGTTAGCCAATCTTTTGAATTATCAGAAGTTAGATTAAAAGATAAAAATATAGAGTATGAAATTAAATATTCACATAAACTTGATTTAAATTGTTTTTTAATTTTATCTTTTGAAAGTGAAATAAAACAAGTATTTCTGAATTTAATAAATAATTCTGTAGATGCATTTTTAAGTAAAAATATAGAAAAAAGAAAAATAATTGTGAATTTAAAATGTGATAATGATTTAATATATATTGAATTTATTGACAATGCAGGTGGTATTGATAATAAATTAATAGATAAAATATTTGAACCATACATATCTTCAAAAGAGTCGCAAAATGGAACAGGTTTAGGTTTATATCTTTCAAAAATGATTATAGAAAAGAATATGAGAGGTACTATTATTGCTGAAAATATAGAAAATGGAGCAATTTTTAAAATATCAATTCCAAAGATAAAATAATAAGTATAACAAAAGAGTTATTTTTATAGATATAACACAATTAATACACGATTAATCTGATATTATTCCACATTGTTTTTTAAGGAAACAAAAATATAAAAAAGGACGCAATACCATGAAAAAAATTTTATTAGGAACAGCTGTAGCATTAGTTTTATTAACAGGTTGTAATGAAGAGAAAAAAGCACCTGCAACTCAAACAGAAGTAACAGCTCCAGCAGCACAAACTACTGAAGCAACTGCACCTGCACAAGAAGAAACTGCACCAGCACAAACTGAAACAACAGCTCCTGCACAAGAAGAAACAGCTCCAGCAGCACAAACTGAAAGTAAATAATTATTTTTTATATTCCGTGTTGATAAATTCAGCACGGATTTTTATAAAAAAACTCCATTAATCAAATAATATTTAATCACATAAAAAGAGCATAAGAGTATAAAAAGAGTATTAAATATTAAAGAATATTTGTATGTATATGCTAAATCTTTATTAATAAAAGTTTTTAAAATGAAACTTGAAACACCAAAAAAAGTTCCTAAAAATAGAGTTCCCCAAATAAAATATCCAATAAAATAATACTCTTTTTGAAGCATACAAAAAGGACATTGATGAGTTGGAAGTTGATATATGTAAGTTGAAAAAAAGTAAGTTACTACATAATAACCAATATATAAAAACATAAAATTTATTATTAGATTTAAAAAAGATGATTTTTGAATACTTAAAATTGTTGTTAGAACATATAATAGATAAAAAACAATCAAAAGATTTGTAATTGATAAATCAAAAGGGATTTTGCTTCCTGTATTATTAACTCCAAATATTACGGAACAGCACATTACGGGCTCTTTTGTAGAGATATTATCTAGAAATGAAAAATCTAAAAAGAGTTCAATAATAGATAAAATAAAAATAAAAATGTATAAAATATATTTTTTTTGTGTATATGGATATGTTTTTGCTTTTAAATCTAAAGTGTTTATTATTAACCAAACACCAATAAAAAATAAAATTAAAATCTTTAAAGCAAGATTTATTTGTCCAAATTTATTTGCTCCAACAATTCCTGCTGCACACATAGCACCTGGGACAATATTTGATAAATTATCTAAACTATAAGCAAAATAGGGAAATAAAACTATTTTTACAATTAGCGTGAAACTAATGATTAGAATCACTAAATAAGAGGTTTTTTCAAGTTTATATTGTTTGTTTGTTGTTTTATTAAAATCCCAATTTTTTATAATAGAGAGTGAAAAATAAAAAGCAATTGTTAATAAAATAAAAAGAATAATTTGCACAAATAAAAATATAATTACTTCGTTTGATAATAAAATACTACTCACAAATTATTCCATTTTTTATATTTATAACGTTGTCAATAAAATCAAGATTATCAAAAATTGGGTCGTGAGTTGCAACAATAATTGTTTTGTTTAATTTTTTTAACTCTTTTAAATTTTCAATAAATTTGATTGAATTATCAAAATCAAGATTTGCAGTTGGTTCATCACAAAGAATAATATCAGGATTATTTACAATTGCTCTTGCTATTGCACATCTTTGTTTTTCTCCACCTGAAAGATTTGATACTAACTCATCTTTTTTATGTGAAATATTTGCTATTTCTAAAGCTTTTAAAACTTTTTCATTTATCTCTTTTTGAGAAAAACCAACTGGAATCAAAGGAATAGAAACATTCTCTTTTGCACTTAGTTCGTTGAATAGATTATATGATTGAAAAATAAATCCTAATTTTTTTGCTCTAAAATTAGAACTATGTAAATCTGGAAGTTTAGCAACACTTTCATCATCAATAATAATTTCACCACTTGTTGGTTTTTCCATAGTTGCAATAAGTGATAAAAGAGTTGATTTCCCACTTCCACTAATACCTTTTAAAATTACGCAAGTTGAAGTTTCTATCTCTAAATTTATATCTTTTAGAGCATAAAACTCTTTTTTTGTATTTTCATAAAATATTTTATTTAGGTTTTTTATTTGTATCATTTCATACTCTTTGTAGAATCAATAATAGCAACTTTCCAAACAGGAATTAAAACAGCACTTAAAAATGGAATCATAAAAAATAAAAATAGGGTGATTAAACTACTTATTTCAATATTTGAAGATATTGTAAAATCATTTTGAATATTTGAAAAACCAATAAAAATATTTTTTAAAATAGGAGCATTTAAAATGAATATAAAAATATAAGCCAAAATAACTCCAATAATAAATGCCATAAAACCAACTATAAAATTTTCCATGATTTTAAGTTTGATAATATCTTTTATACTCCAACCAACTGCTTTTAAAATACCAATTTCTCTTTTATCAGTTGAACTTATCATTGAATATCTTTGATATAAAATCAAAATAAAAGTAAATAAAACAACAATAAATAAAATCAAAAAAATTCCACCTTTGTAGTTGAACATATTTTCATACATTTTTTTTAATTCATCTTTTTGTAAAACTCTAATATTTGAGTGTTTTATAAGTATTTGTTCTTTTACATTTTGTCTTTCTAGATTATTGGGAACATTTAAAATAATATCTGTTGCTTCATCTTCATTTATATTTAATATTTGTTTTGCAAGATTTATATCCATTATTATTAGATCATTTGCAACTAAATTTGCTTCTTTTGGTAAATCTTTGAAAATTTTGATAGTTTCTAAATTTTTATTTGAAAGTTTAAAATCATAAAAATCAAAATAGTGATATTTATCAAAGATTTTTTTTACACCATTCCCAATAATCATAGAATTTGTACTTAAGAAATCAGAGATGTTTAAAATGTTTAGAAGTTCTTTTATATTTTTATTTGTAGTTTCTTCAAAAAAATCAACTCCAATAATTGTAAAATAAATATTTTCTGGCATAAAATAGTATAAACCATAAACTCTTTGTTGAACAGAAGTTACACCATTTATAGAACTAAAATCATCTATCCAAGAAGTAGGAATATTTTGAGTCTTTCCACTATTTATTTTTTGTATTACAAAATCACTTTGATTTTCTAAAGTAGAATTTACCTCTTTTTGTAAAGAGTTTTTTAAAAATAAAATTGATGATGTTAAAAAAACTATTAATATAGAAATTATAAAAATAGCTATATGTTTTGATTTATGTTTACTTAAAAGTAAAAATAAAAAATTAAAAAAAACACTATTTTTCATATACAAAATCCAAATAATTTATTTGTATAGAAAGTGGATAAAGATTTGTTGAATAATCTTTGTACTCTTTTATTCTTGCTTCAAAAATATTATTTGAATAAGCAAGATTAGGGATTTTTGTAATTGCACTTATTTTTGTTGAATAATTTATATTTTTATTTGAATGAAAAAAGATAAGAAAAATAAAAATTGATAAGATTAAAATTATAAAAAAAATAAAAGTTTTTGATAAAGTAGTAATAATAACTCCTTTTAATTTATATGATTTTATCTTTTTTTAGTTAATTATGAGTTAAATAAAATTAAGAAAAATCAATAAAATATTAAAATTTTATGATTTTAATTATTATTTATTTTTTCTAAAAAGTCCTATAAATCGTACCTTAAACACTTCTTAATAAATAATACATAATAAAAAGTATATAATTGCGCGAATATTTAAGGAGAGAGTATGCCAAATAAAAATCAAATTGACGAGTTAAAAGCAATTTTACTTGAAAGAAAAGATAATATTTTAGCTAATATACATAATAGTAGATCAAATATTGACCAATTAAAAGATCAAGATATAAATGATGATTTAGATTATGCAGAGCTAGTTAGTGACTCTTTTACAGAGGGGATGATAGCAAATCATCAATTAGAAGAGTTAAATCAAATAGAAGAAGCATTGAAAAAAATAGATGCTGGAACTTACGGTATTTGCGATATGTGTGGAGTTACTATTCCTCTTGGTAGATTAAAAGCAAAACCTTTTGCTAAATTTTGTACAGAGTGTAGAACAGTATATGAACAAGAGTTTGTAAAAAGAGCTAAGAATTGATAAAAAGATTTTATCCTTTAAACGATAAAACTTTAAATTTCAAATTTGTTCAAAATGAAGAGGATTTTATAGTTGAGGAACAAGCTATAAAATTTTCTCAAAGTGGAAGTTTTTTAGTTTTAAAAATAAAAAAAACAAATTGCGATACTTGGGAACTAATTGATAGATTAGCAAAATTCCTCGGTATTTACTCAAATGAGATAGGTTACGCTGGTCTAAAAGACAAAAGGGCTACAACTACTCAATACATAACAATTCCTAAAAAATATTCAAAAGAAATAAAACTTTTCAAAAATAAAAGAATTGAAATACTTGAAACTTTTTTACATAATCAAAAATTAAATATTGGTGATTTAGAAGGGAATAGATTCAAAATAAATTTACATGACGTGGAAGTTGCTGATATAAATCATATTCAAAAGATTATTAAAATAATTACTAAAAATGGTATGCCAAATTATTTTGGTTATCAAAGATTTGGAAAAGAAGTTATTGAAAATCTTGAAAAAGCAAAATCTGTAATTTATGGTGAAGAAATTATAAAAGATAGAAAATTAGCGAAAATGTTAATATCTGCTTATCAAAGTAGTTTTTTTAATGCTTGGTTAGTAGAAAGACTTAAATTAGATGAAAATGAATTTAAGTTACTTGATGGAGATATTTTTTTAGATCTAGAAAAAGATAAATTATTTACTCCAAAAACAATAACAGAAAAAATAACAAAAGATTTTAAAGAGTTTAGAATTGTTCCAACAGGATTACTTCCTGGAAGAAAGGTTTTTAAAGCAATGGGAGAGGCTTTAAAAATTGAAGAAAAATATGATGATTTATATATTCAAGAAAAAGGTTATAGAAGAGAAGCTATGGTTTTTCCCAAAGATATAACTTGTAAATATGATGCTTCAAAAAAAGTTTGTAGTTTAGATTTTATTTTGCCTAAGGGTTCTTATGCAACAGTTTTTGTAGAGTTTCTAGCAAATAGAAATTTTTCTTAATTATATTAGGTCTAAAATATTTTAGACCTACATAATTTTCTTAAGGAAGAGTTATATATTTTGAATCAAAATATATTCTATTTCCAATAGCAATCATTCTTTCTTCATTATCAAATCCAAAATCATAAACTGTGTCTTGTTTAAAATCTTCACTAATATTTATTATAAATCCTTGTGATTCAACAGCATATAAAGAGTCAGTAAATGCAAGTGCATGAATTTTGGCATATTTATATTTTTTCTTAGCTACTTCTTCTAAATTAGCTGTTAATTTGATAATTTGTCCATCAATAGTTGCTATATAAATATTTTCTTTATTTACAATAATATCTCTTAAGTCATACTCTTTAGATAAAATTTCTTTTGGTGAAATTGAAACAATTTTATTTGGACTTGCAACAATTAAAGTTTGCGTGCTCTCTATTACGTTTAACGAAATGATATTATTAAATTCATTATCAGGATCAACTGCAATGTTTTTTACAGATTCATTATTAAGTGCTGAAACAATAATAACTTTTCCGTTTAATGTAGGAAACAAAATTAGATTACCCATAAAATATGGATTTGCAATTCTTGTATCATTTGCTAATGATAGTGGTAAATACTCTTTAAATAAAGTTTTATCACTATTCATATCAATTAGTTCAATTGTATTATTAGAATAAACAACTGCTAATTTACCATTTTTTATAGATGCTGCTACAACAACATCTTTTACAGTTCTTTCTTCATTCCCTATTAATAATTTATCAACATAGTTAGTTGCAATGATTCTGCCATCATCAGTAACATTTATAAAATCAAAACCTTCAGGTAATTCAAATTCAGAAATACCATTTTTTGTAATAATTCTATTATCATCTAATGTTGCACCAATTTTATTCATCGATTTTATTGATGAAGACATAGATTCTTTATTTAATTCAATGTTGCTACTTACATCTTCTGGTTCATAATATTTTTTACTAGAACAAGCCGTAAATAGAAGTAGAGTTGATAATGAAATTAAAAGATATTTCATGTTTTTTCCTTATTTTGTAAGTAAATAGTGATTTAATAAATTTGCTAATTCAAATGCTTTTGAAGTTTGAGGGATTTGTTTTAAAGTAGTTTTTGCTTCTTCAAATTTTCCTTCATTTACCAATAAAAGTGCTTTATTAAATATAGCGAATTCTTTTAGTAAAAAATCATTTTGTAATGATAAATTATCTAATTCTTTTTGATCATTATTTGTTGTTGCTATTTGAAATTTAAGTAACTCTTTTAGCAAAGGGATATTTATTTCAACAGATTTATTTTCTTTTTTAGCTTGTAAGTATAGTGCAACTTCATATAATTCTTCATTTTTATCTTTAAGCGTAGTTAGTGCTTTTTCATCACCACTTTCTAAAAATTTGTTTAGTGCAATATTTGCGTCAAATTTATTTGCTTCGTCAATATTTTTTTTGATTATAGTTCCAATTGAACCTATGATGATGATTACTATAAATCCAAAGATTAATGTTTTATATTTTTTAAAAAATCTTTCACCTTTCACGAAATTTTCAAGAAATTTTTCTTCGCTACTCAATTCATTTTTTACATAATTAACATCTTCTTTTATACTCATATCAGTGACCTTTTTCTAAAGTAGGTGATATGGTACAAAATTTTTAATAAAATCTTACTTTTATAAACTTTTTTGTATAATTTTTTTCTATAAATTTTAAAGGTTATTAAAGAAATGAAGAGATTACTACTAGCTTCTACAATTGCATTAATTTTATCACAATCACTTTTTTCAAAAGAGGAAGTTGCTGAGCCAGAACAAACAAGATTTGAATCATTGTCAAAATTGACAAAAGTTATTGGAACAGTTGAAAAGTATTATGTAGACGATATTAAACTACAAGAAATAGTTGATAAAGCACTAAAAGGTTTGATGCAGGAACTAGATGCACACTCTAGTTATCTTGATAAAAAAGCATCAAAAGAGATGAACATACAAACAAAAGGTGAGTTTGGTGGACTTGGAATTACTGTTGGTATGAGAGATGGTGCATTAACTGTTATTTCTCCTATTGATGATACCCCAGCTTTTAAAGCAGGTATTAAAGCAGGTGATATTATTTTAAAAATAAATGATACTTCGACTATTGGAATGACTTTAGATGAAGCAGTTAATATAATGAGAGGTGAACCTAAAACTGATATTTCAATAACAGTTGTTAGAAAAGGTGAATTAAAACCTCTTGAAATAAAAATGAAAAGAGATATCATAAAAATACAATCTGTATTTGCAAAAACTATAGAAAATGAAAATGTTGTGTATTTAAGAGTTTCAAGTTTTGATACAAAAGTTACAGAAGATTTAGAAAAAATTATAAATGAAAATAAAAATGCAAAAGGATTTATTTTAGATTTAAGAAATAATCCTGGAGGATTATTGTCTCAAGCAATAGGTACAGTTGATTTATTTGTTGATAAAGGTGTAATTGTTTCTCAAAAAGGAAGAACAGCTGAAGATGAAGAAAAATTTGAAGCATCAAGTTTTAATACAAAAACAAAGTTACCTTTAGTAGTTCTTGTAAATGAAGGTTCAGCATCTGCTTCTGAAATCGTAAGTGGTTCTTTACAAGATCATAAACGTGCAGTTATTGTTGGAGAAAAAACTTTTGGGAAAGGTTCAGTTCAAGCTGTACTTCCTATTGATAATGAAAGAACAGAAAATATAAAATTAACAATTGCAAAATATTATTTACCAAGTGGAAGAACAATACAAGCAGTAGGTGTAACACCTGATATTGTTGTTGCAGCAGGTAAAGTAACACAAACAGAAGATAATGCATTTAAAATAAAAGAAGCTGACTTAAAAAAACATCTAGAAGGAGAACTTGAAAAAGTAGATGATGTAAAAAAACAAGAAAAAATATTAGATGATGAAACAAAAAAAGTAATTACAGGTGAAGACTTGTTGGAAGATAATCAATTGAATACTTCATTAGCAATCTTGAAAAGTTTAATAATTATGAATAAAGAATAGGAAAATTGATGAAAATTAGTGAAATTATTGCGCTTGGACTTTGGCCAGAATCGAAAAAAATTACATCTCAAAAAGGTATTGAAGAACTTGAGCAATTAGGTTACAATTTATTTTATATAGGAAAAAATGCAGATCTTTATACTTGTCCTGGTGATGATGCAAAAGTTTTATTAGTAAGAAGTGATAGATGTTCGGTATTTGATATTCCATTAAATCTTGAAATTGAAGGGAAAGGTGTTTCTCAAACGGCAATTTCAAATAATGGTGCAAAATTTGCTAAAAAATTAGGTGTAAGAACAGCTATTTTAGATGAAACTGTTGATCAAAATTTAAGTGTTGCTCCAAGATGTCAATTAATGGAATTATGTAAAGCATTAGAAGCCCAAATTGATGGAGAAGTTGTTCAATTTGAATTGATTTTTAGGAATTATTTAACAGGTTCTTTATTTGAAGCGACGCAAAAAGGTCAAGATCCATATGGATTAAATCTCTCTTCAGATTTAAAAGAGTGGTCAAAATTTGAAACACCATTATTTACTCCAACAACAAAAGGTGTGAAAGATATTCCATTAAATTCACAAAAAGTAAGAGATACTTTCCCTGAAATCATCTCAAGTTTAGAAAAATTATTTAGTGAATTTACAAAGTTTGCACAAGATAATGGAATTATTGTAGTTGATACAAAACTTGAAGTTTTTGTAAACTCAAAAGGTGAATGGATTTTAGGGGATGAAATATTAACACCTGAAAGTTCAAGATTTATTTCAAAAGAAGATTTTGAAAAACAAAATTATATTTCTATGGATAAACAAATTTTAAGAGATTTTGGAAAAGCAAGTAATTGGAAAGAACAGGCAAAAGAGTTAAAACCTGGTCAAAAATTAGATGTTATTGTTCCACAAGAAATCAAAGATAAAATTTTAAGTGGATATACAACAATTCTTAAAAGATTGAGTTAATAGGCTTAAAAGAGCTAAATTGCTATAAGGCAGTTTTAGATATAATCGCAAAAAAATAAATTGAAGGTGAGAAATGAAAGCAATTGTAAATGTAGGATTAAAACAAGGTGTTCTTGATGATCAAGGTAAAGCAACTCATCATGCTTTAGATACATTAGGTTTTAAAGAGATTGTTAAAGATGTAAGAATTGGTAAACAAATTATCATTGAATTAAACTCTTCAAATGAAGAAGAAGCAAGAGCTGAAGTTACTAAAATGTGTGAAAAACTTTTAGCAAATACAGTAATTGAAGATTATAATATACAAATAGTAGGTTAATATGAAAATTTCAGTATTACAATTTCCTGGAACAAACTGTGAATATGATACAAAATATGCTTTTGAAAAGTTAGGTTGTGATGTAGAAGTTATTTGGCATAAAGAAAAAAAAATACCTTCTGATACTGATTTATTAGTAATTCCTGGTGGCTTTTCTTATGGTGATTATTTAAGAAGTGGTGCGATTGCCAGATTTGCAAATGTTATGGAATCAGTTCAAGAATATGCTGCAAAAGGTGGAAAAGTTTTAGGAATTTGTAATGGATTTCAAATTTTATTAGAAGCAGGATTGTTACCTGGTGCTATGAAAAGAAATGATTCTTTACATTTTATTTCTAAATATCATACTTTAAAAGTAATTAATACTGATAATACATTTTTATCTTTAACAAAAAAAGATGAAGTTTTGAATATTCCAGTTGCTCATCATGATGGAAATTATTATATTGATGCAGAAGGTTTAAAAGAGTTAGAAAAAAATAATCAAATCCTTTTAAAATATTGCGATAAAAATGGAAATTTAGTAAATATGAATGGTTCAGTTTCTAATATCGCAGGAATTTGTAATAAAGAAAAAAATGTTTTTGGTTTAATGCCTCATCCTGAGCGAGCTATTGAAGAAATATTAGGTTCAACTGATGGAGTAAATATGCTGAAGGGTTTTTTACAATAAAGAGATGACAAATCTCTTTATGTAAAAATGAAAATGAAAAAAACATTTCTATTTATCTTATTATTTAATATTCTTCTTTCAGTAAATCTTTTTGCTGCCAAAAATTTATATTTATCTTATAAAAAAATTCCTAGTAACGTTTATAAAAATCAAAAATTTGAAGTTGTTATAAAAGCATTAATTACTACTGATAATTTTGATAAGCTGTCTACTACTTTTACAAATTCTTCAAATATTACAGTTTTAAATTCAAATAGTGAATGGAAAAAGATATCTAATGATACTTATGAAAATAGTTATTATTTTAAAGTAAAAGCAGGAAATTTTAAACTTCCAGATATTGAAGTAAAATTATGGAGTAATGATTCTTTAATTGATGTAAGTGAATTATCTGCAACTCCTATTAGATATTCAGATATAGGAAAAGGTGATGAAAGATTTTCAAATATAATTGCAGATAATATTTTGTTAAAGGCATATAAAACAAAGCAATATAATAATAAAGAAGCATTAACAATAATTGATATTGATGCTTTAAATTCAAATTTAGAAGATTTTAAATTAAAAAATATTGAAGAACAAGGAATTTCAAATTTAAAAGAGTGGGAAGGAACGCAAAATTTAGTTTATTATTTTGTAACACCTATTTATCAAAAAAACTTAATATTTACATATTACAATTCAATGACAAAAAGTTTCAAAGATGTAAAAATTCCATTAATTTTACAAAATGAATTAGTTAGTACTCAAACAGATTTAAATCCAAATGATTCTACTTTTGAAAGATACAAAAAAGTTGCAGCTATTGTGATTTTTGTATTTTTATTTATATTACTTATTTGGAAAAGAAATAAATGGTTTTTGATCTTAACATTAATATCATTTATCATTGCGATACTTTATAATTTACCAAATAGTAAAGGCGTAGTAAAAAAAGATTCTTTTGTTTATATTTTACCAACAAAAAATTCTACAATCTTTTTTAAAGTTGAAAATGAACAAAAAGTTGAAGTTCTACAAAGAAAAAATGGTTTCATCAAAGTTCTTGGCTTAGATAATGATTTTATTGGTTGGATAAAGGATGAGAGTTTTGGCGAGAATTAGAGGAATTATACTTTTTATACAATTTTCTATTACGGTTGCAGTAACAGTCTTATTTATGTATATATTTAAAAATCATACACATAAAGTAATAAAAATTTGGATGACTTTCCAAATGTTTGTTTTAGGAATTAAACTAGAAATTGAAGGAAAACTTGATGAATCATGTGATATGTTAATCATGAATCATCAATCTTTACTTGATATTATAGTAATTGAATATATTCATTCTCGAGATTTAGCTTGGGTTGCAAAAAAAGAGATTACAGATTTATTCTTTTTTGGGCATATCATAAAAGCTCCAAGAATGATAAGCATAGATAGAGAAAATAAAGCTGGAATAATTACTTTATTAAAAGAGACAAAAGATAGATTAGACAAGGGTAGACCAATTGCAATGTTCCCAGAAGGCACAAGAAGTAATGGTAAAAAAATGGGAAGTTTTAAACCAGGAGCTAAAATAGTTGCAAATAAATATAACTTAAGAGTTCAACCAATAATTTTATTTAATACAAGAAATATTGTTGATTCTAAAAGTTTAAAAGCAACACCTGGAATTGTAAAAGTCATTTTTTTAGAACCAGTTCTAGCATCAAAAGAGACATCATGGTTTGAAGATACGGAAATAAAAATGAATGAAGTCTTTGATAAAGAGTGCAATAATTATGTCTCTTAGCTGGCAAACAATCTTAGCAATTGGACTAGGAGGATTCTTAGGTGCAATTGTAAGAGCTTATGCTGTTCATTTTACAAATAGATATTTTTCTATAGAGTTCCCTTTAGGAATTTTACTAGTAAATCTAGTTGGTTCATTTATTATTGGTGTACTATTTGCATACTTTTCTCATTTTACAGTTTCTGTAAATGTAAAAGCTTTTTTAACAACTGGATTTTTAGGTGCATTAACTACATATTCTACATTTGCAATTGAAACATATTTACTTTTTAGTACCTCAATTTATTTAGCAATTTTAAATATCTTATCAAATTTAATTGGTACAATTATCGCAGCAGGTAGTGGATATAAATTAATCCAATTTTTTCTTAAGTAAATTACTCAAAATTTTTTTAAGCATTATATAGTTATAATGCTCCACAAAATCAATATAATAAGGATAAGTCATGAGTATGCCAGGTGGTATGGAATGGTTATTAATTGCATTAGTTGTATTACTATTATTTGGTGGTAAGAAAATACCAGAACTAGCTAAGGGATTAGGTTCAGGAATCAAAAACTTTAAAAAAGCTGTTAAAGATGATGAAGATGAAATAGCAGATGCAAAAAAAGTTGATGAAATTGAAAAAAAATCAGAAGTAAATGCAACTGATAAAAATGAAACAAAACAATCATAAGAGAAAGTATTGCAAAATTTAGTAAAAGAATTTATTGAAAAAACATTAGGAATAAGTCTTGTTTTGGAAAAACCTAAGGATATATCTTTAGGACATTATGCAACTCCAGTTGCATTTTCTTTAGCAAAAGAGTTGAAAAAATCACCAATGGCTATTGCAGATGAATTAGTTTCAAAATTTGATGATTGTCAGATGTTTGAAAAAGTTGAAGCTGTAAAAGGGTTTATAAATTTTAAATTATCAAACTCTTTTTTACAATCATTAGTTGATAAAGCTTTAACTCAAAAAGAAGATTTCGCAAAACAAAATAAAAAAGATGAAAAAATCTTATTAGAATATGTTTCTGCAAATCCAACTGGACCACTTCATATTGGTCATGCAAGAGGAGCAATTGCAGGAGATACACTTGCTCGTGTTGGAAGATATTTAGGTTATGATATTACAACAGAATATTATATAAATGATGCTGGTGCGCAAATGGATATGTTAGGACTATCTATTTCTTTAGCTGCAAGAGATTTTTTATTAAATGAAAATGTTGAATATCCAGAAACTTATTATCGAGGTGAGTATTTAATAGATATAGCTAAACAAATTCAAGAAACACATGGAAATGAGATTTTTTATGATGAATCTAGATTTAAAGAAATGGCTAGATTTGGTAAAGATGAAGTGATAAAAATCATCATTAAAGATTTAAAAGATTTAGGTATTGAATTTGAAAATTTTGTTTCTGAGAAATCTTTATATTATGCATGGGATGAAACAAAAAAAGTACTTGAAGATAATGGTTCTTTATATGAAAAAAATGACAAGATTTATTTAAAATCTACTCAATATGGTGATGATTCAGATAGAGTAGTTGTAAGAGATAATGGTATTCCAACATATTTAGCTGGAGATATTATTTATCATAAAGATAAATACGATAGAAATTATGATAGATATATAAATATTTGGGGTGCAGATCATCATGGATATATTCCAAGGGTAAAAGCAGCAATTGAATTTTTAGGAAATGATTCTTCAAAACTTGAAGTTATTTTGTCTCAAATGGTACAATTACTAAAAGGTGGTGAACCTTATAAAATGAGTAAACGTGCTGGAAATGTTATATTGATGTCAGATATTACTGAAGAAATAGGTCCAGATGCTTTAAGATTTATTTTCTTAACAAGAAAAAGTGACACTCATTTAGAATTTGATATTGATATGTTAAAAAATCAAGATTCATCAAATCCAATTTTTTATATAAATTATGCTCATGCTAGAATTAATCAAGTTTTTGTAAAAGCAGGAATTACGACAAAAGATATTGAAAATATAAATTTTGATAATTTAAATCAAGATGGATTAAATTTAGTTTATGAATCATTACTTCTTGAATCAATATTAAGTGAAGCATTTACAAAAAGAGATATGCAAAAAATAACTGAATACTTATATAATCTTGCTTCATCAGTTCATAAATTCTACAATGAGCATAAAGTTATTGGGAGTGATGAACAAAATTTATATTTAAAAGTATTATCAATGGCAGCATTAAGTATAAATGTTGGATTATCTTTATTAGGGATTAAGGCTAAGGATATAATGTAATGAAATGGGTAATTGGGATTCTAATTATTATAGTTTGTTATGCGATTTATACTGGTAATATGGGTGGAGCAAGAGATGCAGCATCCAATTACAATAAGCTTTTAAGAGGAGGGGAAGAAAAGTAAATTTTCTTCCTTTTTTTATAACTCTTTATTTCCTAAAGTATGAAGAAACTCTTCTAAAGAGTATTTTGTTCTATATTTTTCACTCATTAAATGTATAAAAATATCACCTAAATCAATGATTGTCCATTCATCATCTTCATCAACTCTTAAGAACTCTTCACCTTGTGGTTTTAAATCACTTTTTAAGTAGTTTAATAATGCAAAACCATGTTTTGGATTTAATGTTGTTGCAATTACAACATAATCAACAATATAGTCTTTTGATGTTAAATCAATAATCTCTATATTTTCCGCTTTTTTGTCATCTAATATTTTTTTTATGTTTTCTAATCTTGTATTCAAAAACTTTTACCCTTTTTTAAGATTTAATATATCATCTTTAATTTCAATTGGAACATAATTCATATCAATATGTTCTCTTAATAAAGTTGAACTAATATCAATATTTATATCCAAAATTTTAAATTCTTTTGCTTTATTTGATTCAAAACCTTTTCTTGTTGCTACTACAAATTCAACCATTTTTTTTAAGTCATTAATTTTGTACCATTTATCTAAATTTTCAATATTATCTTCACCTAAAATAAAATATATTTTAGTTGGCTGATATAAACTATTTAAATAATTTACAGTATCAACTGTATAACTTACTTTTTTCTGATTTATTTCATAATTAGAAATTTCAACTTTTTTAAATTTTTGAAAAACTTTTGTAAGTAATTCAAATCTAATTTCTGGTTTTAAATAAAAGCTATTTTTAAAGGGATTTAAATAAGTAGGAACAATAATTAATTTATCAATATTTAGATTTTCTAAAGCAGCCTCTACAATAGCAACATGAGCTATATGAACTGGGTCAAAACTACCACCAAATATTGCAATTCGCACCTATTTAAAACCTTTGTAATATACTTAAATATTATTATAGCAATTTTTCGATAAAATATCTACCATTTAGATTTATATTAAAGGGAACAAATGGCTGTTAAAGTTGCAATAAATGGTTTAGGAAGAATCGGAAGATGCGTAGCAAGAATAATTGCAAGTCGAAACGATGTTGAGTTAGTGGCTGCAAATGCTAGTGGTAGTGAAGAAATGATCCAATATAATTTAAAATATGATACAGTTCACGGACCAAAACTTGATGTAAAAGTTGAAGATGGATATATTTATATTGGTAAAGATAAAGCTAAATTATTAAGTGAAAGAGACCCTTCTAAAATTGATTTTGCTGCATATGGTGTAGATGTTGTTTTAGAATGCACAGGAGCATTTTTAACTCAAGAATCTTGCCAAGCATATATTGATAATGGTGTAAAAAAAGTTGTTATTTCAGCACCTGCAAAAGATGATACACCAACATTCGTAATTGGTGCAAATGAAAATACATATGCTGGACAACCAATTGTATCAAATGCTTCTTGTACTACAAATGGTTTAGCTCCTGTAGCAAAAGTATTAGATGATGCATTTGGAATTGAAAAAGGTTTAATGACTACAATTCACTCATACACTTCATCTCAACCAATTTTAGATGCAAAAGATAAAAAAGATCCAAGAAAAGGAAGAGCTGGGGCAACTAACTTAACTCCTTCAAGCACAGGTGCTGCTAAAGCTATTGGAAAAGTAATGCCACATTTAAAAGGTAAATTAAACGGTCAAGCAATTAGAGTTCCAACACCAAATGTATCTTTAGTTGATTTAACTGTAACACTTAAAAAAGATGTAACTTTAGAAGAAGTATGTGAAGCATTTAAAGCATCTGCTGAGGGTAATCTAAAAGGTATTTTAGGTATAGATGAAGAGTATAGAGTAAGTTCAGATTTCAATGGTGAAACATTATCTACAGTAGTTCCTTTAGATACAATTCAAGTTATTGAAGGAAACATGGTAAAAATTTTATCTTGGTATGACAATGAATGGGGATACTCAACAAGATTAGTGGACATGGGTGTTCACATAGCTACAAAATAATTTTTTCAAGGATATAAATTGAAATTACAAGAAATCAAAAATATTGATATCACAGGTAAAAAAGTTTTCATTAGATGTGATTTTAACGTTCCAATGGACGAGTATAACAATATTACAGATGATAGAAGAATTAGAAGTGCATTAAATACTATTAGATATTGTATAGATCATGATTGTTCAGTTATTTTAGCATCACATTTTGGAAGACCAAAAGGTGGTTATGAAGAAAAATACTCTTTATTACCTATTGCAAAAAGATTACATATTCTTTTAAAGCAAGATATAAAAATGGCTCCAGGTATTATTTCGGATGAGACATTAAAAATGGCTCAAGAGTTAAAATCTGGAGAAATTCTGCTTCTTGAAAATATGAGATTTGAAGTTGGTGAAACTAAGAATGATGAAGAGTTAAGTAAAAAGTTAGCTTCAATGGCAGAAATTTATATTAATGATGCTTTTGGAGTTTCTCATAGAGCTCATTCATCAGTTGAAGGAATTGCAAAATATTTTGATATGAACCACAAAGCTGCTGGATTTTTAATGGCAAAAGAAATTAAATTTTTCCATCACATAGTTCATAATCCAAAAAGACCATTTGTTTCAATAGTAGGTGGTTCTAAAGTTTCTGGAAAGTTAGAAGCACTTCATAATCTTGTACCAAAAGTTGATAAAATTATTATTGGTGGAGGAATGGCCTTTACGTTTTTAAAGGCATTAGGACATGAAATTGGTAATTCTTTAGTTGAAGAAGATTTAATTCCTGAAGCGATTAAAATAATGCAAGAAGCAAAACAATTAGGTGTTAAATTGTATTTACCAGTTGATGTAGTTGCTGCAGAAGCCTTTGATGCAGAAGCAATAGCAAAAATCGTAACTATTCAAGAAATTCCAAAAGATTGGATGGGATTAGATATTGGACCAGCATCTGCACTTTTATTTAGTGAAGCATTAAATGATGCAAATACTATTTTATGGAATGGACCAATGGGTGTTTATGAAATGGATAAATTTGCAAAAGGAAGTACAAAAATTTCTCATGCAGTTGCTAATTCATTCGCTACAACAGTAGTTGGTGGTGGAGATACAGCAGATTTAGTTAGAGTAACTGGTGATGAAGATGAAATGACATTTATAAGTACAGGTGGTGGAGCTTCTTTAGAATTAATTGAAGGAAAAATATTACCTGGTGTTAAAGCTCTTGTGCTTGAGGAAGATGTTTAATATGCCTATAATTGCAAGTAATTTCAAAACAAATCATACAAGAAAATCAACAGCTATATTTGTAAATGAAGTTAATGATTATTTAAAAGAAAAAAATATTTCAAGTGAAGTTTATGTGTTCCCTACAGCTACTTCACTTGATATTTTTGATACGGTTTCAAATTTTATTATAGGAACTCAAAATGCTTATGCAACAGCAAGTGGTTCTTTTACTGGTGAAATTGGAACTGTTCAACTTGATGAATTTGAAATTAAAACAATACTGATAGGACATAGTGAAAGAAGACATATTTTAGGTGAAACACAAAATGTAATAGCTCAAAAATATGAATTTTATAAAAATCTTGGATATAAAATAATTTATTGTATTGGTGAACCTTTAGAAATTAAACAAAAAGGAATAAAATCTACTTTAGAATATATTTATGAACAATTTATTGGAATTGATATAAATTATGAAAATTTGATTCTTGCTTATGAGCCTGTTTGGGCTATAGGAACGGGAGTTTCTGCAACGAATAATGATATAGAAAATGTTCATAATGCAATAAAGGAAAAAATCAATAAACCACTTTTATATGGTGGAAGTGTTAAGTCAGAAAATGTAAGAGAAATATGTCAAATTCCAAATGTAGATGGAGTTTTAATAGGAACGGCTTCTTGGAAAGTTGAAGAATTTATAAAAATAATAGAAAATACAAAGGATTTATAGAATGTTTATGAAAGGTAAAAAAGGTGTAATTTTAGGTGTAGCAAATGATAAATCAATTGCTTATGGAATTGCAAAAGCATGTGCTGCACAAGGTGCACAAATAGCATTCACATATTTAAATGATGCACTTAAAAAAAGAGTTGTACCAATTGCTACTGAGTTTGGAAGTGAAAATTTAGTATATCCATGTGATGTATCAAATCCAGAAGAAATAAAAGCTTTAAAAGAGTCATTAGAAAAAGATTTAGGTCAAATTGATTTTATTGTTCACTCAATTGCTTTTGCTCCAAAAGAGGGATTATCTGGAAGATTTTATGATATTTCAAAAGAAGCTTTTGATATAGCTATGGATATTTCTGTTTATTCATTGATTGAAGTTGTAAGAGAGTTAAAACCTTTGTTAACAGATAATTCATCTATTTTAACTTTAACTTATTATGGTGGAGTAAAATATATTCCAAATTATAATTTAATGGGTATTGCAAAAGCAGCTCTTGAAATGACTACAAAATATTTAGCTGAAGATTTAGGAAAAGATGGAATTAGAGTTAATGCAATTAGTGCTGGACCTATTAAAACTTTAGCTGCAGCTGGAATCGGTGATTTTAGATTTATGCTTAAATGGAATGAAGCTCATTCACCATTAAAGAAAAATGTGACTATTGATGAAGTTGGAAATTCAGGAATGTATTTATTATCTGATTTAAGTAGTGCAGTGACAGGTGAAATTCATTATGTGGATAGCGGATTTAATGTAATGGGTATGCCAGCTGTTGAATTTGAAGATGGAAAACCAAAAATTGCTTGGAATGGAGAAAAATAGTTAAAAGCTTAAGCTTTTAACTATGAAATAAAATTTTATTTTTAAATTTAATGAAATTTTAAATTAAGATTTTAAATATAGGATGATTATAAAAATGAGTATAAATTTTAAAGAGTTAGCAAATAAGTATCAAACACCATATTATGTATATGATTTTGATTATATTACAAAACAATATGAAGAATTAAAAGGTGCTTTTAGAGCTAGAAAATCTTTAATTGCATATGCAGTTAAAGCAAATTCAAATTTAAGCGTTATTAAGCATTTGGCAAATCTTGGAGCAGGTGCAGATTGTGTTAGTATTGGTGAAGTAAAACGTGCTTTAAAAGTTGGAATTCCTGCTTACAAAATTATTTTTTCAGGTGTTGGGAAAATTGATGAAGAGATAAAACAAGCACTTGAACTTGATATTTTAATGATAAATGTTGAAAGTGATGCTGAGTTAAATAGAGTTGAATTAATTGCAAAGGAACTTGGAAAAATAGCAAGAATTTCAATAAGAATAAATCCAAATATTGACCCACAAACACATCCATATATTTCAACAGGTTTACATGAAAATAAATTTGGAGTTGATATAGATACAGCAAAAAGAATGTATATTCAATGTAAAAATAGTGAAAATTTAGACCCAGTTGGAATGCATTGTCATATTGGTTCACAATTAACTCAACTTCAACCAATTAAAGAGTCTGTAAAAATTATTACAGATTTAGTAAGAAATTTGAAAGCTATAAAAATTGAATTATCATTTGTTGATGTTGGTGGAGGATTAGGTATTGTTTATAAAGATGAAAAATTAATTGATACAAATGAATATGCTCAATCAATTTTGGAAAATATGTTTGGTCTTGATATTACAGTTGTTTGTGAACCAGGAAAATTTATGGTGGGAAATGCTGGAACATTTGTAACTAAAGTTTTATACGAAAAAGTAAATGGAAATAAAAGATTTGTTATTGTTGATGGTGCAATGAATGATTTAATCAGACCTGCACTTTATAATGCTTATCATAAAATTGAAGTATTAAACGATAATAAAGAGTTTAGCGATTGTAATTTAGTTGGTCCAGTTTGTGAAAGTGGAGATTTTTTTGCTAAAAATATTGAATTACAAAAAACACAACATAATGATTTAGTAGCTATTTATAGCGCAGGAGCTTATGGATTTACAATGTCAAGTAACTATAATACAAGAGGAAAAGTTGCAGAAATTGCTGTTGAAAATGGAAAAGATAGATTAATTAGAAGAAGAGAAACTTTTGAAGATATAATTGCTTTAGAAGAAGAGTTTATAAAATAGAAAGGCTGTTATGAACAACGAAGATGGATTATTGGAGCTTAGAAATCAACTTGATTCAATAGATAATAAACTTTTAGATTTGTTAAATGAAAGAATGCAAATTGTTCATAGAGTTGGTAATTTAAAAGCAAAAAGTGGTGGTGCAATTTATCGACCTGAAAGAGAAAAAGCAATAATAAAAAGATTAGAAGAAATTAATAAAGCAAAAAAAGGTTTATTAAATAAAAATGCCATTGAAGCACTTTTTTTAGAAATTTTTGCAATCTCAAGAAATTTAGAATTACCAGAAAATATTGGATATTTAGGACCTGAAGGAAGTTTTACTCATCAAGCAGCTGAAGCTAGGTTTGGTGCAATGAGTTCTTATATTCCTATTAATTCTATAAAGGGAGTTTTTAGAGAAGTAAATACTAAAAAAGTTAAATTTGGTGTTGTTCCAATAGAAAATTCTTCAAATGGAATTGTAAATGACACGATAAATGGCTTTAGTAAATATGATTTAAAAATTATTGCAGAAGTTGTTCTTGATATTCATCATACATTAGCTTCAACTTGTGATAAGGTAAGTGATATAAAAAGAATTTATTCAAAAGATATTGCATTTGATCAATGTAGAAGATTTTTAACAAATTTTGGCTTAGATGAAGCAGAGTTGATTCCTATAGAATCGACAACTAAAGCTGCAAAAATAGCTGCGACTGAAGCAGGAAGTGCTGCGATTTGTCCTCATGTGGGTGCCAAATTATATAATCTTCCAATTTTATTTGAAAATATTGAAGACAAAGATAATAATAAAACAAGATTTTTTATAATCAGTGATTTTGAAAATGCCCCAAGTGGCAATGATAAAACATCAATTTTAGTGAAATTTCCAGATAGACAAGGAGTTTTAGTAGAATTTTTAACTGATTTTAATGAAGCTGGTATTAATCTAACGAAAATAAAATCACATATAGTTGAAGGTAATTCAATCTTTTTTATAGATTTTGATGGTCATAAAGATGATGAAAATGTGAAAAAAGTTTTAGAAAAACACAAAAGTAGTGTTAAAATTTTAGGCTCTTATGTAAAAGAGATAAATGATATTTAAGAATTTAGGAAAAATAGATGAAATTTAATGAAGTATTAGAAAATGTTTCAATTTATGAAGCAGGAAAACCAATAGAATTAGTTGTTAGAGAATATGGTGTAAAACCTGAAAATGTAATCAAACTTGCATCAAATGAGAATCCTTATGGAACATCTCCAAAAGTAATTGCAAAAATTCAAGAAATTGCAAAAAATATGTTTGTATATCCTGATGATTCAATGTTTGAATTAAAAGAAGCATTAGCAAAAAAATTTGAAGTTGAAAGTGAAAATGTGATTATTGGTTCAGGAAGTGACCAAATAATAGAATTTTGTATTCACGCAAAATGCCAAAAAGGTTCAAAAATTTTAATGGCAAAAACAACTTTTGCAATGTATGAAATTTATGGAAAACAAGCAGGTGCAACTATTATTAAAACTGATTCAGAACAACATAATCTTGAAGAATTTTCAAAACTATATAAAGAACATGGTGCAGATGTGATCTTTTTATGTATCCCAAATAATCCATTAGGTGAATGTGTAGATAAAGATGATGTTTATGCATTTTTGCAGACAGTAAGTCCTGAAACTTTAATAGTTGTAGATGGAGCTTATCAAGAATATGCTTCTTTTAAAGATGAGAAAAAAAGAATTGTGCCAAAAGATTTAATGACAAAATTTCCAAATGCAATTTATTTAGGAACTTTTTCTAAAGCATATGCACTTGGAGGAATGAGAGTTGGTTATGGTATAGCACAAGCTGATATTATTCAAACTTTATATAAATTAAGAGCTCCATTTAATATCACAACTTTAACATTAGCAGCAGCTATTGAAGCATTAAAAGATGAAGATTTTGTAAAAAGTTGTATTGCTAAAAACTTCGAAGAAATGACAAGATATGAAGAGTATGCAACAAAAAAAGGATTTGAATATATTCCTTCTTATACAAATTTTATAACAATTAAAATGGGAGATAAATTTGTATCAAAAGTTGTAGCTCAAAAACTATTAGAAAGAGGAGTAATTGTAAGAGATTTAACTGGTTATGGTCAAAATGCAATTAGAATTACGATAGGAAGAAATGAGCAAAATACAAAAGTATTTGAACAATTAGACGAAGTATTAGAAAATTTAAAATAAAGTTTATTAGAAATGGAAATAAAAGAAAAATCACTAGAAGAGTTAAAAGAACTTTCACAAGAAATTAGAGAAAGAATAATTGATGTTGTATCAAGAAAGGGTGGACACTTTTCATCTACACTTGGTGCAGTTGAGTTAACTCTTGGTATGCATTATGTATTTGATGCGTATAGTGATCCTTTTATTTTTGATGTATCTCATCAATGTTATCCTCATAAACTATTAACAGAACGTTGGGAAGAGTTTGAAACAGTTAGGCAATTTGGTGGATTAAGTGGTTTTACAAAACCAAATGAAAGTCCTGCTGATTATTTTGTAGCTGGACATAGCTCAACTTCTATTTCATTGGCTGTTGGTGCAGCAAAATCAATAAAATTAAAAAAAGAGAATAGAGTTCCAATTGTAATGATTGGTGATGGTTCTATGACAGCTGGAATGGTTTATGAAGCATTAAATGAACTTGGAGATTTGAAACTTCCAGTAGTAATTATCTTAAATGATAATGAAATGAGTATTGCAAAACCAATTGGAGCTATTTCTAAATATCTTTCAAAACTACTTGCAGGGAAATATTATCAAGGTTTTAAAACAAAAGTTGATAAATTTATAAGAAATAATATGCCAGAAGGTACAACTTACATAGCAAAAAGAATGGAAGAGGCTATGAAACTTATAACTCCAGGAATTTTATTTGAAGAAATGGGACTTGATTATATAGGTCCTATTGATGGGCATGATATTGAAGAAGTTATAGAAACTTTACAAATTGCAAAAGCAATGCAAAAACCAGTTATTGTTCATGCGCATACAATAAAAGGCAAAGGTTATAAAATCGCTGAAGGGCAACATGAAGAGTGGCATGGAGTAGGACCTTTTAATATTGAAGATGGAGAATTTGTAAAAAAAGTTGCTCCAAAATCTGCAACAGCAGTTTTTGCAGATGCTTTGATTGCTTTAGCTTCAAAATATGAAAATATTGTAGGTGTAACTGCTGCAATGCCTAGTGGTACAGGAATAAATAAACTTATGGATAAGTTTCCTGAAAGATTTTGGGATGTTGCAATTGCAGAACAACATGCAATAACTTCAATGGCTGCTATGGCAAAAGAGGGATTTAAACCATATATTACAATTTATTCAACGTTTTTACAAAGAGGATTTGATCAAATTATTCATGATGTTTGTTTGATGAATTTACCTGTTGTTTTTGCAATGGATAGAGCTGGAATTGTAGGAAATGATGGAGAAACTCATCAAGGAGCTTTTGATATTTCATATTTAAGATTTATTCCAAATATGATTTTGTTTGCTCCAAGGGATAATAAAACTTTAGAATTAGGTTTAGAATTTGCTTATGGTTTACAAAGTCCATGTGCAATAAGATATCCAAGAGGTAATTTTAAAGAGTTAAATTATTTACCAACTCAATTTGAGTTAGGAAAAGCTGAATTTTTAAAAGAAGGGACTTCAAATAAATTATTTATTGGTTATGGAGCAGGCGTTAGTAGGGCAATTGAAACAGAAGCTTTGCATGCAGAAGATATATCAATTTTAGATTTAAGATTTGTAAAACCAATAGATAAAGAGACTTTAATAGAACTTTCAAAAAAATATAATGATTGGTATGTATTTAGTGATTCACAAAAACAAGGTGGAGTTTCAAGTGCGATATTAGAAGTACTAAATGATGAAAATATTCATAATGTACAAGTTACATCTTTTGAATATGAAGATCACTTTATAGAACATGGTGACACAAAACAAGTAGAAGAAAGTTTAGGACTTTTACCACAGCAACTTATCTTAAGAATTAAATAATATTTATTTAGTTCTTCTCTCAAAGAAAATGTCAAGAAAAATTTTACATATGTAAAGATTTCAATAATAAAAATTTACAATTTAGTTTTATAATACCTCTCTTTATTAGATAAAATTAATAAATTATACTTATAGAATAATATATTAATTTAGGATAAAAAATATCTTATATTATTAGCTAAAATACTTTAAAATAGGATATTTTTACTCTTAAATTATAAGTTAAAATTATAAAAAAAATTCTAAAATATTATAAAATTAATTTTCATTTAATAAAAATTATCATATAGTTAAAATTATTTATTTAGGAGGATTATTATGAAATTAGCAATTTCTTTAACAGTTTGTTTATTAGGTGCAAGTACATTGTTAGCAGCAGAGACTTTGATAACAAAAGCGAAGAATAGTGGACTAGAAGCAATACCAACAGATAATGCAAAATTAATGAAAATGATAGATGATAAGAAAGATCCAATAACAAAAGAGAAAGTAGAATTAGGGAAAAAATTGTACTTTGACCCAAGATTATCAAGAAGTGGATTGATATCATGTAATACATGTCATAATCTTGCATTAGGTGGAGCAGATGGAGTGCCAGCAGCAATAGGACATGGATGGACAGCAAATCCACATCACTTAAATTCACCAACCGTGTATAATTCAGTGTTCTTTAAAGCACAATTTTGGGATGGAAGAAGCCCACACCTAGCAGATCAAGCACAAGGACCAGTACAAGCAGGACCAGAGATGGCAGCACCACCATCATTAGTAGAACAAAGAATAAACTCAATACCAGAATATGTGGAAGAGTTTAAAGGTGCATATGGAAAAGAAGTAAAAGTAGATTTTGCAAAAATAACGGCAACAATCGCAACATTTGAGAAGACATTAGTAACTCCATCAAGATTTGATAAATTCTTAAGTGGAGATGAAAAAGCATTAAGTAAAGAAGAAAAAGAAGGATTAAATACATTTATTGATAAAGGATGTACAGCATGTCATACAGGAATAGCATTAGGTGGAACAATGCAAGCATTCCAAGTAGCAGCAAAATATAAATTTATGAATGTAGGGGATTTTAAAGGTGATGCAAATGGAATGGTAAAAACACCAACATTAAGAAATATAACAGAGACAGCACCATATTTCCATAATGGACAAATATGGTCATTGAATGAAGCAGTAAAAGAGATGGGTTCTGTTCAATTAGGTATTAAAATTTCTGATGCTGATGCTCAAAAAATTGTAACATTCTTAAAATCATTAAAAGGTGATAAACCAGAAATAATATATCCACAACTTCCAGAATCTACAATAGAAACTGAAAAACCAACTTTCAACTAAAGATTTAAGAGGATTATTCCTCTTAAATTATAAAAATATTTTCAATTTCTCAACACATAATCCCATAGCCGTACTTTCGTATCCATTTACACTTTTTATATAGGGTTTACAAAAGCCTTCAACCATGATTGCTCCAGCTTTTCCAAAACATTCACCACTATTTAAATACTCTTCCATATCTTCTTTATTAAATTCTGAAAATTGATAAGTTGTAATTGAAAGGTTAATTACCTCTTTTTCTTTTGATTTATAAATCATACAAGTAATAACTGAAGTTTTATTTTCACTTTGAAGTTCAAGCATAGCTTTAGCATCATCATAATCTTTTGCTTTTCTTAAAAGTTTTCCTTCACAAGTAACAACACTATCTGCAACTAAAAGAGGCATATCTTCAACACCATACTTTTTATAAAGTTCTTTGAATTTTCCTAAAGTTGCTTCATAACAAAATGATTTTGGATTTGTTGTTTTGATTGAATCTTCATCAAAATCTCCACCATTTTGAATAAAATCAATTCCAAAATTTTTTAAAATAAGTGCACGAGTTGGTGAATTTGAGCCAAGTCTTATCAAAATAATCCTTTTTTATTTGGATTATACTCAATTTGAATATAATAAATTTTTAAAATATTAATACAATTTAGGAAAACAAAAATGAATATAGTTGTAATAGGTGCTGGTGGAGTTGGAGTATTTTATGGAGTATTATTTCATAGATTAGGTCATAATGTAAAATTTGTAGCTCGTGGTAAAAATCTTGAATATTTAAAAGAGAATAAAATAAAATTAACACATTCAACATTTAGTTTAAATGAAAAAATCGAAGCTTTAAGTATAGAAGAGCTTGTCCTATTAAATCCAAAAGATATAGATATTATTTTTTTAGCAACAAAATCTATGAGTACAGAATATATTTCTTTGAAGTTGGAAGAATGGATAAAAAATAAAAAAGAAATTCCATATTTTATTTCTTTACAAAATGGTGTTGAAAATGAAGATATTATGTGTGAACATTATAATAAAGAGTATGTAATTGGTGGATTAACAAGACTAATTGCAGCTCATACAATTACTTTAGGACATGTGGAATCAACAGGAGAAGTTCAAACTATTTTAGGAGCAATGTACCCAACAAAACAAAATCAAGAGTTTTTAGAAAATCTAAAAAAAGAGCTTGATAAAACTGATACAACTACATTTTTAAGTCAAAATATAAAACTCGAACTTTGGAATAAACTTATCATTAATAATGGTGTAAATGCAATTTGTGCACTTTTAGGTGAAAAAACAGGAAGGTTAATAAATGATAAAAAAGTTTCAAAACTAATTTATGGGCTTATGAGTGAAACAGCACTTGCTTCAAAAACTGCAGGAGTTAATATCCCAAAAGAGAATGTAAATAAGATGTTTGAACTAATGACAAATTTTGAATCAATAAAACCTTCAATGTTAATTGATTTAGAAAAAAATAGAGATTTAGAACTTGAAGATATTTGTGGAGTCGTTATTAAAAACTGTGAAAAACAAGGTTTCGATACTCCATATACTAGAGCTGTTTCAACAATCCTAGAGTTCTTATATGATAAAAAAAGAGCTAAATAATCGCATGAAAATCGCAGAGATTTAGAAAAAAGAGATATATTATCTGTTTTTAGTATAATAGTAAAAAATTGAAAGTAGTTTATGAAATATTATGTATTATTAGTCTTAACAGTCCTTTTTTGGTCTGGTAATTTTATTTTTGGTCGTTTGGTTTCAAGTAGTATTGAACCAATGCAATTATCATTTTTTAGATGGTTTTTTGTACTTTTATTATTGTCTCCATTTCTTATTATAAATTATAAAAATATTTTAAAAGTATTTAAAAAAGAGTATCTGGTTCTTTTGATTTTAGGAAGTTTAGGAATTTCTGGTTTTAACACTTTTTTGTATTATGGTTTGCAAACTACAACAGCAACAAATGCTTTATTGATAAATTCAAGTATTCCAATATTTATTATCATCTTATCAGCTATTATCTTTAAAACTTCAATTACAAAAATACAATTTTCAGGAGTAATTCTTTCAACTTTAGGAGTTATTTATCTTATATTAAAAGGTGAAATAGATCATATATTTGAACTTGAGTTTACACATGGAGATTTGTGGATAATAGCGGCTTGTGTTGATTGGGCTTTATATACAGTGTTATTAAAATATAAACCAAAAGAGTTAAACTCTATAGAGTTCTTTAGTATTACTACGCTAATTGGAACAATAATTTTATTTATAGTTTTTTTATATCAAGGTTATAGTTTTGAATTTAGTTTTTTAGAAAAAAATGAAGTTTTGTACTCTTTAGCATATATTGTAATTTTTCCATCAATTTTATCTTTTTATTTTTGGAATAGGGCGATTCTTGAAGTTGGAGCAAACAAAGCAGGGCAATTTACACATTTGATGCCAATTTTTGGAGCAATTCTGGCTTATTTCTTTCTTGGTGAAGTAATGCAAACCTACCATATTGTTGGAATAATTTTAATATTCTTAGGAATATATTTATCGATATTTCTAAAAAAAAGAGAAAAATAAAATGCAAATATTATCAAGAATATCTGGAATATTGATTTTCTCTTCTTTTATATCTACAATTTATTTTTATTTTTTTCATAAAGAACTTTTAATAATCTCTGGAGTTTTAGCTTGGATTGCATTTGTTCTTTTGTTTTCAAGTCTAAAAAGTAAAAAAATAGTTGTAATTTTATTGATTCTAAGTTTTGTATTTTTTGGTGTTAGTTTTTTTAATCATTATGATATAAACTTTATAAAAGTATTTACCGTAAATCAATATCTATTAACTCTTTTAATAGGAGTAGGTTTTTTAAGATTAATAGCAATACCCAAAGAAGAAAAAAATACAAACTTACCAAAAGGAAGACAATCTTTTATAAAAACTTATTGGAGTGTACATCTGTTTGGTTCGGTGATAAATTTGTCTTCATTAATTTTAGTTGCAGATAAAATGTATAAAAAAGGTGCTTTAAATAGTGCTCAAATAGTTCTTTTAACAAGAGCATTTGCAAGTGATGCTTACTGGTCACCATTTTTTGTAGCCTTTGCTGCTGCTATTACTTATGCTCCAAAATTAGATACATCAACAATTTTAATAAATGGAATTTTTTTAGCAGTTATTACTTTTTTTATTACATATTTTGAAGTGATAAAAAATAAAAAATTTAATATAGATGAATTTTCTGGGTATCCTTTATCTTTTGATTCATTATTTTTACCAATAGTTCTTGCTTTATTAGTTTTAATTACAAATCATTTTCATCCAGAAATAAAAGTAATTATTTTAATTTCATCTTTTTCAATCTTGATGACTTTATTTATTTTACCAACAAAAAAGAATTTAAAAGAATCAATAAAAATATTAAAATTTCATGTTTTAGATGAATTACCTAAAATGAAATCAGAGTTATCTCTTTTTTTAGTTGCTGGAATGTTTGGTATTTCAGTTAGTTCTATTTTAATTGGATTAAATTTATCTTTACCCTTTGAAGTTTTTGATTGGCAAATTGCATCAGTTTTACTTCTAATATTTATCATTTTATCTTTTATTGGAATACATCCAATTATTACAATAGCAATTATTGGAGATTTTTTAAGTGGAGTAAATCATACACTTTTAGCAGTAACATTTTTAATGGCATGGTCAACAACAGTTTCAACTTCACCTTTTTCAGGTCAAAATCTGACAATAGTTGCTAGATATAATTGTGATGCTAAAGAGATATTTAAATTAAATTTAGTCTATGTTATTAAGATGTATTTTATTTGTATATTATGTTTATATATTTTATCAAAATATTTAGCTTTGTAATAAAATCATATAATTATCATATGATTTTATTACAATTATTCTGATAATGGTAAACGTATGATGAAAAACATTCATTATCCTTTCTGCTTCCTAAATTTTAAATCATGCGTTTACTTTATTTTGCTAATTTTCGTTAAAATTATCCTAATTTATTTTAAGAAGTTTATATGAATTTATTTTTTATTTTATTAGGAAAAATTTCTCCATTATATTTGAATATTGCAATTGGTTATGTTCTATCACGTTATTTTAAAGTGAAAAGAGATTTGATAGCCTTTCTTCTTATATATATTTTGGGTCCAGTTGTAATATTTTTTGCAACTTTATCTATTGAAATTAATCTTCAATTACTTTTTTTACCTTTGTTTGTTTTTTTCTTTGGTTCGTCAATTGCATTTTATATACTAAAAAGATATAAAAAAGATTGGAATGACGCAAGTATTAATACTTTAGCATTTACTTGTGGAACAGGGAATACGGGCTATTTTGGTATTCCTCTTGCTATGATATTGTTAAGTCCTGAATCAGCAAATATTTTTATTTTTGCAACTTTAGCATCTTTACTTTATGAAAATACAACAGGATTTTATGTAACGGCAAAAGGAACTTTTACTGCACGACAATCAATTATGAAAGTAATTAAACTTCCATTGCTCTATGCATTTATAGCTGGAGTTTCTTTGAATATTGTAGGAGTCAGAACACCTGATTTTTTAATACCTTATTTTGAAAATTTAAAATGGGCTTATGGAATCCTTGGAATGATGATGTTAGGGATGGGAATGAAAGGTTTTAATCTAAAAGAAGATTTAGATAAAAAATATTTAAAAGTTGCCTATTTTTACAAGTTTATTTTTTGGCCAGGAGTAATTTTAGCAATAATAATTATAGATAGAAATTTTATAGGCTTTTTAAATGAAGAGATTTATAAAGTATTGTTTTTATTTTCGGTAGTTCCACTTGCTGGAAATACAGTAACTCTAGCTGTACTTTTAAAAGCTAGACCAGAAAAAGCATCTTTTACAGTATTATTAAGCACTTTAATTTCAGTTTTGTATATACCAATTGCTTTGATAATTTATGGAGGATTTTAAAGAAAGAAGGATTAATCTATAATTCTTCTTGAAGTCCAATAATTCTTTTTATAAAAAGGTTTATCTAAACTTGTGAATTGGATACCCTTAATAGAAGCGTGCATAAAATTTCCATTTCCTACATAAACTCCTACATGTTTATCTGTTTTACTCGTTTTGAAAAATACCAAATCTCCTGGGATTAATTCAGCTTTTTTTACTTCAACACCCATATTAACTTGTGTAAGAGTTGTTCTTGGTAATTTTATACCAAATTTGTCTTTATAAATTCTTTGCGTAAATGCTGAACAATCTATACCTTTTTTAGATTCTCCACCAAGTTTATATCTAACATTTTTCCACTCATTATAAAAGTCATTAAAAGCTTGTTTTCTTTTTGGTATTTCAGATGATGATTTAACATTTTCACTATTTTCATTTAACATTAGAGTTTTATATTCTTTTGGCGTTATTACCGTTTCATATTCTAAAATAGGTTTATTTTTTATTTTTTTATTTTTTTCTTCATAAAGTTTTTTATATTCTATATATGTTAAAGTTGTTTTTTCTGATTGAGAGTTATTTGATTCAATATTCTGATTTTTATTACTACATGCGGTGAAAAATATTAAAATAGGTATTATTACAAAAATCTTTTTTATCACTATTTTTCTCCTATATATTTATGAATTAATCTATAATTCTTTGAGCTTTCCAATAGTTTTTACTAAAATAGTCATTATCTAAATCAGAAATTGTAACACCAATTTTTGTTGATGCATGCATAAATTTACCATTATCAATGTATATTCCAACATGTTTACTTTTACCAGTTTTAAAAAATACTAAATCTCCAATTTCAAGCTCATTTTTCTTTATTTCTTTTCCTACTTTTGCTTGTAAAAGTGTAGTTCTTGGCATCTCTAAATCAAATTTTTCTTTAAATGCTTTTTGAATAAAAGCTGAGCAATCTATTCCTTTTTTAGATTCTCCTCCAAGTTTATATCTTACGCCTTCCCATTTAGAATAGAAATCAAACAATTCATTGTTTAAAGCCGATTTTTTTGTTATGTAGTTGTTATTAGTAAATTCATTAAAAGGATTATTTTTAGAGTGTTTTTTTGATAATTGTTTAGATTTTATGTAATTCTGGTAATTGCTTTCTTGAAGAGAAGCATTAGAATGTATAGAATTTTTATTTTTTAGATATGAAGACATATCTACAACTTCTTCACTAGTTTTGAAAGAACAACCTGTAAAAAATAAGGAAACATAAATAGATATAACTAATAAATTTTTAATATTCATATTATAAGATTCCCCTTTTAAGCCATTTTCTAGTAAAGATTTAGTTTATGATATTAAAAAATCAAAAATATGTCAAGTCTAAAACTTTTAGGAGTATAATGAGGCATTATTTTAAGGGGGAAAAAATGTTAAAATATTTTATATTTATGTTAACTGTTTTTGGTTTAAATGGATGTATTTCTACTCAAAACTTAGGATTAGATAATAATTTAAAATTAGAAAATGAAAAAAAGATTTCTACTTTTGATTCATGTACAAATTTTTCATATATCTCACAATCAACAAATAATAAATATGATAAATTGTTTATTGAATATATAAATTTAGACAATTTTTGTAAATGGAATGGTTTACAAAGAGGATACTTTGTAGATTTATTTAAATCAACTATAAAAGCTAAGTCATTTAGACTTATTGAGAGAATTGAACATAATAATTCTGAATATAACACATATTTAATTGATGAAAAGTATTATGTAAATATAATCTACAAATATACTGTATTTGAAGATTTATTTATTATTGATTATGCTGGAATTTATACAACAAAGCAAATTCAATCATTTGACAAAAGTTATAATAATTTATATTTAGATAAACCTAGATTCTCATCTAATTATTCAAATAGCTTAGTTAGAATGAATTTCTTAAACTCATATTTTACAAGAGAAAGTGAAGGTTATGAGAATTAATTTATTGATTATTGTTTATTGTATTATTGTTGTTTTATCTATTATGTATGCTACTCAGCCATTACAACCTTTACTTGCAAAAGAGTTTGATATTTCAGTTATAAAAGCTTCTCAATTTACTGCTGTAATTATGCTTTTTTTAGCAATTTCACCTATTATTTATGGATATATCTTAGAAAAAGTTTGTGCAAAAAAAATGTTAATAAGAGCTTCAAGTATTTTATTAATTACAAATATATTTTTAGGATTAGCAAATAGTTATGAAACTTTTTTATTTTTAAGAGTTTGTGAGGCATTAGTTGTTCCTGCAATTTTAACTTCATTGATGAGTATTTTGGCAAATATTGATAAAAAAAATATTAAATTTAATATGTCTATTTATGTTGCAGCAACAGTTTTTGGTGGATTAGTAGGAAGAGTTTTTTCTGGATTTATAGCTACAAATTTTTCTTATGAATATGTTTTTTATTCATTATCAGTTGCTACTTTATTTTCAATTTTTTTAATAAATAAATTAGATTATGAAGGTGATGCAACAATGGTAAAACCAAAAATAAAAGATATTGTCTATATATTAAATGATAGAAGATTTGTAATAGTTTATTTTATTATGTTTTGTATGTTCTTTGTTTTTGCTGGAGTTTTAAATGTTTTACCATTTAGAGTAAAAGAAATTTCAGAATCTTTTTCTGAATTCCAAATTTCATTGTTATATTTAGGCTATGGTATGGGAATTGTTGTCTCTTTAGGTTCTAAAAAAATTGTAAACTTTTTTAGAGGAGAAGTAAATACAATGTTAGTAGCAATCTCTTTTTTCCTATTTATTACAATATTTTTAACAAATGAAAATATCATTTATTTGTTTTTACTGTTATTTTTATTTTGTATTGGGATGTTTATTGTTCACACTGTAAGTACTGGACTTGCAAATTCAATGAAATCTTCACAAAAATCATTAACTTCAGGTATGTATTTAACTTTTTATTATTTAGGTGGAGCAACAGGTTCATTTTTTCCTTCTATTATATATAAACATTTTGGTTGGGATATAATGCTTTATGGATTTGTTTTTATATTATTTATCGTAATATTTTTTGTATATAAAAATAAAAATTTATTTTCAAAGGTTTAAATATGGAAAAAATTGATACAAAATCATCTTTTATTTTAGGTTTTTTTATTTTTTTAGGATTAAGTATATTAGGTTATTTGATCTCAACAAGTGTTATAAAATATAAAGAACTTGAACGTACAGTTGTTGTTAAAGGTTTGTCTGAAAAAGAAGTAAATGCTGATATTGTTTTGTGGCCTATAAAATTTAGTGTTATAAATAATAATTTAGATGAGTTATATAAAAATATTGAAAATGATACACAAGAAATACTCTCTTTTCTTGAAAGTAATGGAATAGCTAGAGAAGAAATAACAATTAACTCTCCAGCAATAATCGATAAAATGGCAAATGAATATTCAAATCAAGAAGTTCAAGTTAGATATGTAGCAAATAGAACTATAAATATTTATTCGACAAATATAGAAAAAATTAGAGATATAAATGGAAAATTATTTGAATTATCAAAAAAAGGAATTTTGTTTAAAATAGATGATTATGATTCAAAAATCGAGTATATATATACAAAGTTAAATGATATTAAGCCAATGATGATTGAAGAAGCAACAAACAATGCAAGAAGTGTTGCACTTAAATTTGCAAAAGATTCAAATAGTAAGCTTGGCAAAATTAAAAAAGCTTCTCAAGGTCAATTTGTTATTACAAGTAGGGATAAAAATACTGAATATATAAAAAATATAAGAATTGTATCTACAATAGAATATTATTTATCAGATTGAGAGATAATTATCTAATTATCTCTACAAAATCTACATCAATTTCAGGAGATTGAAGAAACTCTTTTTCAACTTCTCCTGTAATTTTTATTTTTGTTTTCTCATTGATAGTTGTCATTGAAAACTTATCTCTATCTATTTCAACTCTAATTTCTGATATTCCATCTGAAAATAGATATTTTTCTGCATTTAATTGTTTTGTTAAATAGCCTTCTAAAACAACGTGAGCATCTTCAACTGGATTTGAAATAACATCTTTTACACTTTTATATGTGGAAACTGAACCAGGTCCTATATACTGTGCAAATAATTGATTTGATAGTAATAAAGAAAAGATAACTAAAGAAATTGATTTTAATTTCATAAAATCTCCTTATATAATATAAAGAATTATTATATAAGGAAAGTGTTAATTAATTGTTTAGTAAGAAATACTAAAAACCTCTGAGGGTTATTCCTAAAATTATAGCAACTAAGCCTAGAAAAATATTTGTAGGTATTAGATATTGAGCTAAAGGTGCTAGTTGGTTTTTTGCTGTTGCAAAATCACCATTATCGAAAGCTTTTTGAGCTTTATTTCTTTTCATATATATAACAATAAATATGATAGTCATAATAGTCCAAATAAGTTCTTTAACTATCACAAATTTATAAAGTTCAGTTCCTTTTAATTGTAAAGCTAAAATCATAATAACAGCTGTAATTAAAAGAAGAATAATAGAAGGAATAACCATAGAAAAAAATCTTTTTAGATTTTCTAAAGTTCTTCCTAATTTTATTTTTGGATCTTCAATATTTTGCATAGAATAATGAACTGCAAATCTAATTACAATCATTCCTCCAACCCAAATTATTGCTGATAAGATATGTAAAAAAACAATTAAAGTTGAGAAATTGTTAAATAATTCACTCAATTCTTATCCTTATAAATTTTCTTTTGCATAATTTAAAGCTGCAATTTTTGCTTCTTCAACTTTTGTTACATCTTTTCCACCAGCTTGTGCGAAGTCAGGTCTTCCACCTCCACCTCCACCTACGATTGGTGCTATATTTTTAATCCAATCACCAGCTTTGATATTTGTATTTTTACTTCCTGCAACAATCATAACTTTGTCATCTTTTGCTTGCAAAAGTAAAATCGCAAGTTTTTCAGTTGCATTTTTCATATCATCAACAATTTTCTTTAAATCACCATTTTCTACAACAGCCACTACAACTTTAGTATCGCCAATAATTTCTTCATTTATTGGAGCAGAAGTTTGGCTAAGAGCCACTTCAATTTCTTTTTTCAAATCTTTAATTTGTTCTTTTAATTTTTTAATTCCAGAAATTACATCACTATTTTTAATTTCTGCTTGAATTTCATTCATTTTTGAAATAATTTCTTTAGTATATTTTATTGCAGAAGCTCCACAAACAGCTTCAATTCTTCTTACCCCTGCACTAACACCTGATTCTTTTACAATATAAAAACTTCCAATATCAGCTGTATTTCTTACGTGTGTTCCTCCACAAAATTCAACTGAAACATCTGAGAAACTAACAACTCTTACAACATCACCATATTTTTCACCAAACATAGCAATTGCACCTTTGTTTTTTGCTTCATCAATAGGTAATTCTTCAATATTTCCAGAAATTCCTCTTGCAATCATAGAGTTTACTAAATCTTCAACTTCTTCAATTTGCTCAGTTGTCATTGCTTTTGGATATGTAAAGTCAAATCTTAATCTGTTTGCATCATTTAATGAACCTGCTTGTGAAACACTTTCTCCTAAAACCATTTTTAATGCACTTTGTAAAAGGTGAGTAGCACTATGATGTTTTGCAATTTCATATCTATTTACAACAACTGCATCAACACTTTCACCTTGAGCTAAAGTAGAATTTTCTACTTTTACTTTTGAAAGATTTAATCCATGGAATTTTGAAGTCTCTTCGATAATAGCTACATGTTTATTATCTTCTAATGCTCCAATATCTCCTGTTTGTCCACCACTTGTTGCATAAAATGGTGTTTTATCTAACATTACCCAACCAGTAGTTCCTGCTTCTAAAGTTTTTACTTCTTTAAAATGTTCATCTAAAAGTGCAACAATTTTTGATTTATAAGTAATATTAGTATAACCAACAAATTCATTTATTCCATATTTTTCAATTAATTGTTTGAAATCACCATCATTAGAAGCGTCACCACTTCCTTTCCAAGCAGCTTTAGCCATTGCTTTTTGTGCATTCATTAATTCATCAAATTTTGCTAAATCAACTTTTAAATTTCTATCTCTTAACATATCTTCTGTTAAATCTAAAGGGAAACCATACGTATCATAAAGTTTAAATGCAATTTCTCCAGAGAAAATCTCTTTTGTATTTGCTAACTCTTCATTAAATAATGACATACCTAAATCAATAGTTTTAAAGAATCTATCTTCTTCTAGAGTTAATTGTTCTTTTATGAAGTTTTTATTTTCAACAAGTTCTGTGTAGTGTCCACCCATAATTTTTATAAGTGTATCAAGAAGTTGTGCCATAAATGGTTTTCTAAATCCAATTAAATATCCATGTCTAACAGCTCTTCTTAAAATTCTTCTTAAAACGTAAGGTCTTCCTTCATTTCCAAATAAAATACCTTGAGATAACATAAATGATGTTGCTCTTAAGTGATCAGCGATTACTCTATATGAACCAATATTTTCAGAAGTTGCTTTTTTATTTGCAAGTTCTTCGATTTTTTCAATAATTGGTTTGAAATTAGATGAATCAAAGTTATTAAATACACCTTCTTTAATTGCAATAACTCTTTCTAAACCCATTCCTGTATCAATTGATGGTTTTGGAAGAGGATTTAGTTTTCCATCAGTTGTTCTTTCGTATTGCATAAATACTAAATTCCAAATTTCAAGGAATCTATCACCATCTCCACCCATGTAATCTTCAGAACTATTAAAGTGTTCTTCGCCTTGATCATAGAAAATTTCACTACAAGGTCCACAAGCACCTGTATCTCCCATTGACCAGAAGTTGTCTTTATCACCAAATTTCATAATTCTTGATGGATCAATATGTTTTGACCAAATTTCAAAAGCTTCATTGTCATCATTATGAACAGTTACCCATAATTTATCTTTTGGTAATGCAAGATTTACTGTAACAAATTCCCAAGCATAAGCTATTGCATCTTTTTTGAAATAATCCCCAAAAGAAAAATTCCCTAACATCTCAAACAATGTATGATGACGTGCTGTGTAACCTACATTTTCAAGATCATTATGTTTTCCCCCAGCTCTTACACACAATTGACAAGAAGTAGCTCTTGGATTTTTTGGTGTTGGAACAGCACCTGTAAATATATCCTTAAATTGTACCATTCCTGCATTTGTAAACATTAATGTAGGATCATCTGGAACTAAAGGCATTGAAGATATAACTTCATGTCCTTTACTTCTAAAAAATTCTAAATATTCTTTTCTAATATCCATAAATTATCCATTTTAAATTAAATTCTCTTATTTTATCTAAAAAAATATTTAGCCTTTATTAGTAAGTTAAATAAATGTAAAACTAAATTTAAGTTTTCACAAGTTATAATCAATCAATTATATTTTTATATAAATTATAGTGTACAAATTGAGAATATTAAAATTAATAATAAGGAAATAAAATGGGAAAATATATTGAATTAACAGCAGCAAATTTTGAAGAAACAACACAAGAAGGTGTTTCAATGGTTGATTTTTGGGCTCCTTGGTGTGGACCTTGTAGAATGATTGCTCCTGTTATTGAAGAGTTAGCAGCAGATTTTGAAGGTAAAGCAAAAATTTGTAAAGTTAATACAGATGAAGAACAAGATTTAGCAGTTAAATATGGAATTAGATCAATTCCTACAATTTTATTTATGAAAAATGGTGAAGTTGTAGATCAAATGGTTGGGGCGTCTTCAAAACAAGCATTTACAGATAAAATTAACTCATTATTATAATATTTTAGAGTATATAATTATTTAAAAGGGAGAAGTTTTACTTCTCCCTTTTTTTATTTAAACTTGTAAATAAATTAAGATAGATATAAATTATTAAATGATAAAATTTATCCTTAATATTTGAAGTTATATTTAACCTACAACTTACAAATATTTTAGTATCATAATGTTTTTAAAAATATTATGAACTATATAAATAAAAAATAAGGATTTGATATGTTAGATTTAGCAATTATTGGTGGAGGTCCAGCTGGATTAACAGCCGGATTATACGCTACAAGAGGTGGATTAAAAAATGTTGTAATGTTTGAAATGGGAATGCCAGGTGGACAGATTACAAGTTCATCAGAAATTGAAAATTATCCAGGACAAATAGAGATAGTTTCAGGTATGGATTTAATGATGAGATGGCCTGAGCAATGTCAAAGATTTGGTTTAAAACATGAAATGGCACAAATTGAAAATGTAACAAAAAATGGAGATACTTTCAAATTATTAACAACAGATAAGAAAGAATTTGAGGCTAGATCAGTATTAATTGCAACAGGTTCTGTTCCAAAGCGTGCTGGATTTAAAGGTGAAGATGAATTTTTTGGAAAAGGAATCTCTACTTGTGCAACTTGTGATGGTTTTTTCTACAAAGGTAAAGAAGTTGCAGTTGTTGGCGGAGGAGATTCGGCGATTGAAGAAGCAATTTATTTATCTAAAATGTGTAAAAAAGTATATTTAGTTCACAGAAGAGATACTTATAGAGCTGCACCAAGTACAGTTGAGCATATGAAACACACTGAAAATATCGAAGAAGTTACAAATGTAACTGTTGAAGAAGTTTTTGGTGATGCAAGTGGAGTTCTTGGTTTAAAAGTTAAAAGTAAAGTTACAGGTGAAATTAGAGATTTACCAACACCAGGAGTATTCATTTTTGTAGGAAGAGATGTATTAAATGCACCTTTAAAACAAGCTGATGGTTCTTTTTTATGTGATGTTAATGAATCAGGTGAAGTAATTGTTGATTTAAGAATGAAAACTTCAGTTCCAGGACTTTACGCAGCTGGTGATATTAGAATTGAAGCTTCAAAACAAGTTGTTTGTGCTGCAGGTGATGGTGCAACAGCAGCAGTTAATATTATTGAATATTTAGGATAAGGAATAATTTAAAAATGATTAAAATAGGTATTTTAGGAAGCTCTGGAAGGGTAGGAACTTTATTAATTGATGATTTATCAACTGATACAGAAGCTATGGTATCAGCTGTTTATGTTTCAAAAAAAATTGAAAAGACATTACCAGAACATACAGTTGTTACAAATGATATGAAAGTTTTATTTGATTCTTCAGATGTAATTATTGATTTTTCAGCTCCTGCTGGAACAGAAGCACTTTTAACTGAAGTTGTAGAAAATAGGGGAAATAAACCCTTGGTAATTGCAACTACTGGATTAAACAAACATCAGCAAAATTTATTGCTAGAAGCTAGTAAAATCGTACCTATTTTATATGCAACAAATATGAGTTTAGGAGTTGCTGTTTTAAATAAATTAGTAGCACTAGCATCTAAAACATTAAGAGATTTTGATATTGAAATTGTTGAGCAACATCACAGACATAAAGTAGATGCTCCATCAGGAACAGCTTTAACTTTGGCAGAACACGCTGCAAATGCAAGAGATTTGAATTTAGATGAAGTTAGAATTTCAGGTAGAGATGGTCTAATTGGTGCTAGAACTAAAGATGAAATTGCAGTTATGGCTTTAAGAGGTGGAGATATAGTAGGTCGACATACAGTTGGTTTATATAATGATGGAGAATTTTTAGAATTAAATCATACAGCAACTGCAAGAAATACTTTTTCAAAAGGTGCAATAAAAGTTGCAAAATGGATTATTGGAAAAAATCCAAAATTATATACAATCAATGACGCTTTGGGTCTATAAGGAATAATAAATATGTGCGCAATAGTTGGAATTTATGGGAATGAGAATGCTGCAAGATTAGCTTCAGTAGCATTATTTGCAATGCAACACAGGGGTCAAGAAGCAACAGGAATTTCTTCTTCATGTAATGGAAAAATCTACACAAAAAAAGATAGAGGATTAGTTACAGAAGTTTTTACAGATGAAGCATTAAAATATTTAAAAGGTAATATGGCAATAGGTCATAATAGATATTCAACTGCAGGGGGAGATTCAATTTTAGATGCTCAGCCTGTTTATGCAAAATATAAACTTGGTGAAATTTCTATTGTTCATAATGGAAACTTAATTAATAAAGATGAAGTTAGACAAGATTTAATAGATAAAGGTGCAATTTTTCAAACAGGAATGGATACTGAAAATTTAATTCATCTAATAGCAAAAAATACAAAAGATAGATTAAGAGATAGAATTAAAGAAGCTTTAAATAGAACTATTGGAGCATATTGTTTTATTGTTCAAAGTAGATCAAAGCAATTCGTTATTAGAGATAGATATGGAATAAGACCCTTATCTATTGGAAAACTAAAAAGTGGTGGTTATATAGTTGCTAGTGAAACTTGTGCTTTTGATTTAGTTGGAGCAGAATTTATTAGAGATGTAAGACCTGGTGAAATGTTGATTTTAGCAGAAGGATGTGAACCTGAGTCTATTCAATTATTTGAGCCAGAGTATAGACCTTGTGCATTTGAATTTGTTTATTTTGCAAGACCAGATTCAGTAATTGATGGTAAGAATGTTTATGTTACAAGAGAAAATATGGGTAAAGCACTTGCTTTAAATGATAAAGATAAAAATATAAAAGTAGATATGGTTATTCCTGTTCCTGATTCAGGAGTACCAGCAGCACTTGGTTATGCAGCACAAAGTGGAATCCCTTTTGAATATGGAATTATTAGAAATCATTATATTGGAAGAACATTTATTGAACCAACACAAGAGATGAGAGATTTAAAAGTAAGAATGAAGTTAAGTCCTATGAAATCTTTAATTGAAGGAAAATCTTTACTTGTAATTGATGATTCAATCGTTAGGGGAACAACTTCTAAAAGAATTGTTAAAATTTTAAAAGAAGCAGGAGCAAAAGAAGTTCATTTTAGAGTCGCAAGTCCTGAAATAAAATTTCCATGTTATTATGGAATAGATACTCCACATAAAGAAGAATTAATTTCGAATAATATGAATAAAGAAGAAGTTTGTAAATATATTGAAGCAGATAGTTTAGAATATTTATCAGTTGATGATTTGGTAAATGCTATTGGAAATGATAGAAATTATGCATTGGAGAGTTTTAATGGGGATTATTTCGTAAAAGCATAATGAGTGAATTAAAAAATGTATTAACTATTGGAAGATATTTAAAAAATAAATTTGGCGAAAAAATTTATAAAGTTCCTATTTCAATATCTGGGTTTACCTGCCCAAATATTGATGGTACTGTTGCAAGAGGTGGATGTTCATTCTGTGAAAATGATTCTTTTAGCCCTAACTTACAAGAAAAAAAAACTAAGTTCAAATTAAATCCAAATGTAAAAGAAAATCCCTATTTAGAGAATCAATTAAAACAATTAGAATTACAGTTTTTTGCTACTAAAAAAAGGCTTGAAAATAAATTTGGTGCTAAAAAATTTATAGTTTATTTTCAATCATTTACAAATACTTATGCACCATTTCCTACATTAAAAGCCTTATATGAAAAAGCTTTGAGTTTTGATAATGTTATTGGACTTAGTATTGGAACAAGAACAGATTGTGTTACTGATGAAATTTTAGATTTTTTAGTTGAAAAATCTAAAACTAAAGAGATATGGATTGAATATGGTATTCAATCTTTTTTTGATAAAACGCTTGTAAAAATCAATAGAGGAGACAATGTTTCAAATATGAAATATTGGATTAAAAGAACTAAAGAAAAAGGCTTAAATGTTTGTGGACATTTGATTTATGGTCTTCCAAATGAAACGCAAGAAATGATGCTTGAAACATTTAAACTAACAGTAGAATTAAATGTTGATTCAATAAAATTCCATCCTTTATATGTAGTTAAAAATACTCTTTTAACTAATGAATATAAAAAAGGAAAATTTACTCCAATTTCAGAAGAATTATATATTGATACAGTAGTAAAATCAATAATAAACTTACCTTCAAATATTTCTGTTCAAAGAATTACTGCTGGAATTAATGATGATACATTGTTATCACCAGAATGGTGTAGAAATAAACATACACAAATGAAAAATATTAGATTAGCTTTAGAAAAAGAGGGATTTAATTATTAGAGAAATACTAGGATTTTACCTAGTATTTATTTGATTTTTAAAAGATAATCAACTACATTTTCAATAAAAGCATCATGTTTTCTATCTTTTCTGTATGCAATATAGAGTTTTCTTAACATTTTTTGATTGTTAATTCTTGATTCATATAAAGCACCTGCTTTTAATAGTGATTCAATTGCATTTCTTGAAACAATAGAAACAGTTGGAGTTTGATTTTTATCTGAGTGTAAAACAGTTTGAACAATTGTTGTAGCACTTGTCACTTCACTTGTTACATTAAAAGTATCACAATCAGGAAAATTTGCCTTTTCAAGATTTTCTTTAAATATTAATCTTGTATTTGATTCTGGATTTCTACAAACCCATTTGTAAGATAATAAATCTTCTGCTTTTGCTTTTGCTGGTAATTTTTGGTTTGAGAAAATTACAATCTCATCTTCCATCCATTCTCTATAAATAATATCTTCATTTGGAACATAATTTTCAACTAAAGCAATATCAATTTTTTTATCTAATAAATCTTCTATAGCTTCATGAGAAACTGAAACATTAATCGATACATCATTATGAATATTTTCTTTTAAATTATTTAAAAATCTTGGAAGTATGTAATTTCCAATAATAAATGAAGCTCCAAATACAAAAGTTACGTTTTTATTCATTATTTTTAATAATTCTTTTTCAGCATTAGCAACACATTTCTCAATTTTTAAAGCTATACCATGAAGTATTTGACCTTCTTTAGTCAATTTTATACCATTTTTCTTTCTATCAACTATTTGAACATCTAAATAATCTTCGATAAATTTCATTTGTTGTGTAACAGCAGGTTGAGAAATACCAAGTTTTGCAGAAGCTTTTGAAAAAGATTTTTCTCTAACAACAGTTAGAAAAGTTTCTAATTTGGCAAAATCAGTGAGCATTATAATCTCCATAAAATAAATTATAAAATGATAACATTTATTTATATATAGAATAATTAAGAGAAATAATGAATTTATATAATATATGGTATAATAAATAACAATTGGAGAAAATATGTCTGAAAATTTATTAGTATCATTAAATGAATCACAGAAAATTGCTGCACAACATATAGATGGTCCTTTGCTTATTTTAGCAGGTGCTGGTTCAGGTAAAACAAAAACAATTACAACAAGGTTAGCTTATTTAATATCAATTGGTATTGATCCTAGTTGCATATTAACTTTAACTTTTACTAATAAAGCGGCAACTGAAATGAGAGAACGAGCATTTAATATGTTAGATTCTTCATTGATGAATACTCCTCCTTTATTATGTACTTTTCATAAATTTGGATTACTATTTTTAAAGTTTTATATTAATGAATTAGGAAGGAAAAACAATTTTATAATAATCGATACAGACGATAAAAAAAGGGTTTTAAAGTCAATTAATAAAGAAATAACTACATCTCTTTTGGTTTCAGAAATTTCAAAATATAAAAATTCTTTATTAACACCTAAAGAAGCAAAAAGTGCAGCTCAATTAAAACTTTATCAAGAAATTGCTGATATTTATGAGCAATATGAAGAATACTTAAATAAAAATAATTTAGTAGATTTTGATGATTTATTACTTCTACCTTACACGATATTAAAAAATAATGAAAATTTATCAAAAGAAATTAGCCAAAAATATCAATATATAATGGTAGATGAGTATCAAGATACAAATGAACTACAATATAGACTTTTGAGATTATTATGTTCAACTCATAATAATTTATGTGTAGTTGGTGATGATGACCAATCTATTTATGGATGGAGAGGTGCAACAATTAAGAATATTCTGAATTTTTCAGAACATTTTGAAAATACATTAGTAGTAAAATTAGAAGAAAATTATAGATCAACTGATACAATTTTGAACCATGCAAATCAATTAATTGAACATAACCGTGATAGATTAGGTAAAAAATTAATAGGAACAAGAGTAAAAGGTGATTCTATAAAAGTTTATGAATCAAATGATGAAAATGAAGAAACTAGAAAAATTGTTGAAGATATAAAAAAATTAATTGATTGTGGTGAAAATCCAAAAAATATAGCAATATTATTTAGAGTAAATGCACTATCACGTTCTTTGGAAGAAGGCTTTAATAAAGCTGGACTTCACTATAAACTTGTTGGTGGAATGAAGTTCTATGAAAGAAGTGAAATTAAAGATTTAATTGCATATTTTAGAATTTTAACTAATTCAAATGATAATTTTTCTGTAAAAAGAATTATTAATAAACCAAAACGTGGAATTGGAAAAACAACTATTGATAAACTCGAATCAAAATCTATTGAAACTGGAAAATCAATATTTGATTTAATTCAAAATTTAGATTCAGATGAAATAAGTGCAATTGTTGGAAAAAAGAATTCAAGAACTTTAAAAGTATTTGAAGCTTCAATTTTAGATTTAAAAGAATTATTAGAAGAATCAAAAATGAAGTTTTTAGATAGTTTTGAAGAAACATTTGATTATCGAGCTTCATATGATAATTTACCTGATGGTTTTGAAAGACAAGCTAATATTGATGAATTTTATGGATATATTAGAGATTATTTTATTCAAAATCCACATTTAGATTTAAAAGATTTTTTAAATGAAATAGCTCTTGATAGTGAAAATGATGATTATAGTGGAGAAGCTGTTTCTATGATGAGTATTCATGCTTCAAAAGGTTTAGAATTTAAAAAACTTTTTATTATTGGTTTTGAAGAAGGATTCTTCCCTATTATTGGTGATGGGAGTGATTTAGAAGAAGAAAGAAGATTAGGGTATGTTGCTATAACACGTGCTATGGATAATCTCACTTTATCTTTTGTTCATTCAAGATTTTATAAAGGGAAACGAACAACTCTTATAAAAAGTAGATTTTTAAGTGAATGTGGACTTATAAAAGGTAGTCTAACTATTGAAAGACAATCTGGATTTAAAAAAGGTGATTTGGTTCAACACAAAATTTTTGGAATGGGTAGAGTATTAAAAGCCACAAATGCTGGTAAAGATTATAAGCTTACAATAAATTTTGGTGGAACTCACAGAGATATTTTATCTTCATTTGTAGAAAAAGCATAATAGGATAATTCTCTTGCAAGTTAGATTTTACGAAAAAGAACAGATAAATAAATTATTGGTTGTAAATAAACCAATTTTCATAAGTTCAAACTCTTATTTAAATAGAATAAAAAGAAAGTTTAAAAATAAAAAAGCAGGTTTTAGTGGCACATTAGACCCTTTTGCAAAAGGGTGTTTAATAGTTGCTTTTGGACAATATGCTAAACTTTTTAAATATATATCAAAAACACCTAAAACTTATAAAGCTGTTATTTGGTTAGGTGTTGAATCTGAATCTTTTGATATAGAACAAATTATTGATATTAATTTAGTTGATAAAGTGAATGAAAAAAAGATAATTGATGAGTTGAATTTATTAAATGGAAAAATAGAATATACACCACCAAAATTTTCAGCAAAAAAAGTTGATGGTAAAAGAGCTTATGAACTTGCTAGAAATGGTGAAGAAGTACAATTATCAAAAACAACAATGAATGTATATAATACAAAATTTATTTCATATAGACATCCTTTTATTACTTTTGAAGTAACAGTTAGTGAAGGAACATATGTAAGGTCTTTTGCTCAGTTATTATTAGAAAAATTAGATAGAGTAGGGACATTATCTTATCTTGAGAGATTAAATGAAGGAAAATTCTTTTTTGATAACGAAAAAGAGTTAGATCCCTTAGATTTTATTGATTTGCCTATAAATAAATATTTTGGAACACAAGAGTGGCTGGTTCAAGGTAAAAGAATAGGTTTAGATTATGTTGAAAAAAAAGAGAATGGAAAATATCTTATAATAACAGAAAACTATTTTTCTATAATCGAAATAATTGATGCTGATATAAAATATTTAGTAAATAGGGTACCAAAATATGAAAAATGAAATGATTGAAAAGTCGTATGCTAAAGTAAATATTTTTCTAAAAATTGCAGATAAAAGAGAAAATTATCACGAACTCGTATCAAGATTTGTACGAGTTCATAATTTGTATGACATTATATCATTTGTTAAATCTAGTAGGAAAGCAATTACAATTATAGGAAATTTTGGTTGTAAAATGGATTCAAATACTGTATATAAAGCATACAATTTGATAAAACATTTTAAAGGTGTTGAAGAATTCTTTTTAAATCATGAAATAAAAATTGAAAAAAACATTCCAGAATTTGCAGGACTTGGTGGCGGAAGTTCAAATGCAGCTACATTTTTAATTATGGCAAATAAATATTGTAAATTAAATTTATCAAAAGATGAATTAAGTAAAATAGGTGCACAAGTTGGTGCTGATGTTCCATTTTTTGTTTATGAATATGATAGTGCAAATGTAACAGGAATTGGTGAAATAGTAGAAAAATTTGATGAAGAGATTTTAGATATAAAAACTTTAACACCAAAAATAAAATGTAATACAGGTGAAATTTTTAAAATATTTAGAGAAAAATTTTATAAACAAATATCAAAAGAAGAAGCAAAAAAATTGCTTGGTATGAAATCAATTGATATTTTAAAAGAATTAAATATAAAAGAAGCAAATGATTTATATGAAAGTGCACTTAGTCTTTATCCACAACTAGGTGATTATGAAAAAAAAGATTGGTTTTTTAGCGGAAGTGGAAGTTCATTTTTTAGGATAAATTATGGCAAATAAAAAAGATACAAAAAAAAATTTAGTTTTTAAAAATAAAAAAGCATTTCATGATTTTACAATTTTAGATTCTTTAGAAGCTGGAATTATGTTAGAAGGAAGTGAAGTAAAAGCAATAAGAGAAGGAAGAGTAAATCTAAAAGACTCTTTTGTAAGAATTATAAAAGGTGAGGTATTTTTACTTAATGCACATATCTCTCATCTAAGTACAACACATACAACATATAGACCTGATGAAAGAAGAGCAAGAAAGCTATTATTACATTCAAAACAAATTGATAAAATGTATTCAAAAGTAACAAAAGAAGGAATTACTTTAGTTGCTTTAAAACTCTATTTTAACGATAAAAATATGATTAAAGTTGAAGTAGCAACTGCTCAAGGTAAGAATTTACATGATAAAAGAGAAGATTTAAAGGCAAAAACAATGAAAAGAGAGACTGAACAGGCTCTTAAATCTTTCAAATAAGATACTTTTTATCTTCTTTTATAAGTAAAAATTATAATAAAAATAGTATTTTATTTGTTAATTTTTCGTTAATTTTTTTGTTGATTTTAAGTTTTTCTTAGCTATTATTTGCGTAATGAGTGACATTTTTGTGACTTGTATATAAAATTAGTAGGAGGAGATTGATGCAAAACGGTGCACAAATTGAGTACGATTACTCAGTTGCAAAAGCCTTTACATTTGCAACAATTTTGTTTGGTATCATTGGTATGACAATTGGTGTTGTACTAGCGTTTCAATTGGCGTTTCCACAGTTAAATCATTTAGCTGGGGAATATGGTACATTTAGTAGATTAAGACCTTTACACACAAATGGTGTTGCTTTTGGTTTTGCTCTAAGTGGTATTTTTGCTGGATGGTATTACATTTCACAAAGGGTATTAAAAGTTTCATTAAAAGAGTCTCCTTTTTTAATGGCTATTGCTAAGTTACACTTTGTATTATATTTTATTACTATCCTTTTAGCTGTTGTTACACTTTTTATGGGTATTACTACATCAAAAGAGTATGCAGAATTAGAGTGGCCATTGGATATATTAGTTGTTCTTTGGTGGGTATTATGGGGTATTTCAATTTTTGGATTAATCGGAATTAGAAGAGAGAGAACTCTTTATATTTCTTTATGGTATTTTATTGCTACATTTATCGCAGTTGCAATGTTATATTTATTTAATAATATGGAAGTTCCAACAGCACTAGTTTCTGGTTATGGTTCATGGATTCACTCTGTTTCTATGTATTCAGGTACTAATGATGCTTTAGTTCAATGGTGGTATGGACACAATGCTGTTGCATTCGTTTTCACAACTCCTATTATTGCGTTAATTTATTATTTCTTACCAAAAGAATCTGGACAAAATGTTTATTCTTATAAACTTTCTATTTTAGCATTCTGGGGATTATTATTTGTTTATTTATGGGCTGGTGGACACCACCTTATTTATTCAACAGTTCCAGATTGGATGCAAACTATGGGTTCAGTTATGTCTGTTGTTTTAATTTTACCATCATGGGGATCAGCTATTAATATGCTTTTAACAATGAAGGGTGAGTGGCAACAATTACAAACAAATACACTAATCAAGTTTATGGTATTAGCTTCAACTTTCTATATGTTATCAACAATTGAAGGACCAATTCAAGCTATTAAATCTGTAAATGCTATTGCACACTTTACTGACTGGATTCCAGGACACGTACATGATGGTGTTTTAGGATGGGTTGTATTTATGATTATGGCTGCATTATTTCATATGGTTCCAAGAATGTATAAAAGAGAAATTTATTCTAAATCATTAATGGATACACAATTCTGGTTACAAACTACAGGTATTGTTTTATACTTTACATCTATGTGGATTGCAGGGATTACACAAGGTATGATGTGGAGAGCTTATGATGAATATGGATCATTAGTTTACTCATTTATTGATACAGTTACTGTATTACATCCATATTACACAATTAGAGCAGTTGGTGGGTTATTATACCTAATTGGATTCTTTATGTTTACATATAATATTTACAAAACTATTAGATGTGGAAGAGTACTTGATAAAGAACCAGTAAATGCTACACCAGTAGCTGCGTAAGAAAAGGAGAAATTATGTTTCATTGGTTTGAACAAAGACCGTTTTTCTTTGCGGTACTAGTATTTTTATTTGTTGCATTTGCAGGTATCGTTGAAGTTATTCCAGATTTTGCAAAACAAAGTAGACCAACTGTTGGTACAAAACCATACAGTGTTTTAGAATTAGCTGGTAGACAAGTTTATATTAAAGATTCTTGTAATGCTTGTCACTCTCAATTAATTAGACCATTTAAAGCAGAAACTGATAGATATGGTATGTATTCATTATCTGGTGAATATGCTTATGACAGACCATTTTTATGGGGATCAAAAAGAACAGGTCCAGATTTAATGAGAGTAGGAAACTATAGAACTACTGATTGGCATGAAAATCATATGTATGAACCTTCAGCTGTTGTTCCTGGAAGTATTATGCCATCGTATAAACATCAATTTAGTAATATTGCTGATATAGAAACTGCGTATGCAGAAGCATTTACAGTTAAAACAGTATTCAACACTCCTTATGATCAAGAAGGTATGCCTAAACTTGGTTCTTGGGAAGAAGCAAAAGCAGCTGCATTAGAAGAAGCAAAAGTAATTGCTGCTGATATGAAAAATGAAGCTGTAAAAGAAGCTGTTGCAAATGGTCAAGTTCCTGAAATAGTTGCATTAATTGCATATTTAAATTCTTTAAAATAAGGGTTATTAATGGATTATGAAACACTTCTTACATTACAAGGGTATGCAAAATTTTTCTTAATATTAGTAATATTTATTATTTTCTATTCTTATGCTTACTCTATATATAAAAGAGATAAAACAGGTGAAAGGGATTTTGAAAAGTATTCAAAACTTGTACATGATGATTCAAGTGTTTCTATGCCTTTAGAAGAAAGAAAAAAAGATAAAGATATAGATAATAAGGAGAAATAAGATGAAATCTATGGTTATAGGTGGAATAATTCTTATCATCGCTTTATTAGCAGGAACTTACTTCTCAGCAGGTGATGCTTTTAACGGTGATGATTATATTAACAGCTTAACAATGTTAGGTGCAGTAGCTATTATTACAATTACTGTATTTGTTGCATTAAAATATGTTAATCAAATGAAAAATGATACAGCTAGTGGTGAATTAGCTGAAGAAAAATGGGACGGTATTGGTGAGTATAAGAATGCAATTCCAACAGGTTGGGGACTTGCATTTATAGGTACAATTATTTGGATGTTCTGGTATTTTACAGTAGGTTATCCAATTAATGGTTTTTCACAAGTTGGTCAATGGAATGAAGAAACTTTAGAATACAATGCTAAGTTTGAAAAAAAATGGGAAAATCCATCTGATGAGACTTTAAAAGCTATGGGTCAATCAGTTTTCTTAGTACAATGTGCACCTTGTCATGGTGTTGATGGTGAAGGAATTGATGGAAAAGCTCAAAACTTAACACATAGAATGGCTAAAGAACAAATTGTACATGTAATTAAAAATGGTGCAAATAATTTAACAACTGCATATCCAGCAGGAATGCCTCCAATGATGTTAACAGAAGATGCAGATATAAATGCAGTTGCTGATTACGTTGCTGGTGGATTAAAAGGTGAGCAACCAGCTGCATTTGCTGTATGTTCTAGTTGTCATGGTGCAGATGGAAAAGGTATGGATTATGTAGCTCCAAATATAAGAGCTTATGATGATGCATTAGTTATGGCTGTATTAAAAAATGGTAAAAAAGGTTCTATTGGAACAATGCCAAGTTTTAGTGGAAGACTTAATGAAACTCAAGAAAAAGCATTAGCTTCATATTTAAGAAGTTTAGGAGAGTAGCATGGCTGGAAATACACAGATGAATGAGAATGAAAGAGGAACTTTTAAACTACATGGTATTACAGGTATGTTAATAGCAGTAGTATTACTATTGACAATATTAGGTGTATTAACATTTAATGGAATAAAAGTACAACAAAATGAAGCTAGTAATTTTTATAAAATCAATCAAGATTTAAATGGATTAAAAATGAATAGCTCAGATAATCATACACAATACCAACTTGTTGGTAATGGTAAATAAGGGGTAAGATATGGAAAGAATTATTGGTATTTTACTTGTGGTATCTGCTATTATGACTGTATACTATGGTTTCTTTGATGCAACAAAAGTGTTTGTTGGTTAAATGAAAAAAATTAATTTTTTAAAAGTAGGAGTGATTTTTTCACTTCTGCTTTTTTTCTGCCAAAACTTAAATGCTCAAAATTATATATTAAATGATGATGGTTTAATCGATATAAGAGCAAAAGAAAAAATAAATCAAATAGGTGATGAAGTTAAATCTAAATTAGGTGTTAATATATATATTTATGCAAAATCTACTTTAGGTTTAAGTGAAAATACAAATACAAGAGAAAAAATTGAAGCAATAAAAAATAATGAAAATCAAATATTGTTAAATTTACAAAAGCCATATGTTTTACTTAGTATAGCTGTTGAGGAAACACATGTTAATTTACTTTTTAGTGATGATTTAAAAAAAGTGATTGATAAAAATGATATTTTAGATGGATATGTAGTTCCACTTCTTGCATCAAAAGATAAAAATACTTTATTTGCAAAAATAAGTGCTGCAAGTTTAAATGGATACGCTGCAATTGCAGATACATTAGCTGATTCTAGAAATATTAAACTTGAAAGTAGTATAGGAAATGCTGGAAAAGTATCGGGTACTATTTGGAGAGTTGTAATGTATACTTTAATTGTTTTAGGATTATTAGCTTATACTTATGCAATTTTAAAAAAAAGAAAGTAAATTTATGAAAAGAAATTATTGGCCATTGTTTTTTATAGGAATTTTTAGTTTTGTTTTTTCAATGATAATTTGGACAGTAAGAAGTGCAACAAGCCTTCCTGTAATAGAAGATCATAGCTTTATGAAGAAATATCAAGATGTTGATGAAAATTATAATAATATGATGGATTCCAACTCATTATTTTTAAGAAAATATAATTTTGAATTTTATTTAAATGAGAAAAAATTTGATCTTACAACTGATGATATAAAATATTCTCAAAGAGTTTTAGAAAAATATTCTTTACATAAAGACCTTTTAAAAGTTGGGAAAAATAGCCTTAAAATTGTAGTTTATGATAAAGTAACAAATGAAAAAAAAGATATAAATATTGAATTAATAGTAACAAAATCAATTTCAAATGATAGTGATATGATTTTTAGAAATGATGATTTTTTAAGTCAAGACAAAATATATACTTCTACTTTTGAATTAAAAGAATCTAATAATTGGATTATAACAGGTAGTTTCAATGTTGATGGAACTATAGGATATATTTATATAAAAACAAATGCTATTTAAAAAAAAACTTTTAGTTTTTCCTACATCAAGGGTAATTAGAAATTTTATTTCTAATCAAAAGAGTGAAAATACTCTTTTGCCTTTTATTTTAACAATCGACGAATTTTTTAAAAAATCAATAACATTAAATAAACTAAAATATTGCGAAGAAGAACAACGAGTTCTTTTTTTGAATGAAGCAATAAAAAATGTTGATATTAAAAAGCTTGGTATTTCTGATAATTTTACTAAGTTTTTAAAACAAAGTGATTATATTTATAGATTTTTTTTAGAACTTGCAAGTGAAAAGGTTGAAATAAATCAGATACAAAATGTTGACACTTATGATTTTTATCTAGAGCATTTACAAATATTAGAAGTAATAAAAAATAACTATGTAAATATTTTAGAGAAAAATTCTTATGTAGATAGAATTAACATAAATAATCACTATAAAATTAATGAAAATTTTTTAAATAAATTTGACTCAATTGAGTTACATTTTGAAGGATATTTTACAAAAGTTGAATTTGATATGATAGAAAAAATATCAAAATATATAAATATAACAATTGTGTTTTATTCTAATATTTATAATCAAAAATCATTGGAAGTTTTTAAAAAGCTTGGTTTAGAAATCAAACTTGATTATAAATATAAATATGATTTAACAAAAAATGAGATTATAGAACAAGAGCCAATATATAATAAATTAGAATTTTTTGAAACAAAAGGTTTTAATTCTAGGTTGAACCAAATAGCTTATATAAAATCTTGTATAGAAAAATCGGTAAAAAGTGGAATTAATCCATCAAATATAGCTTTGGTTTTACCTGATGAAAATTTTGCATCTTATATCCAACTTTTTGATGATGAGAGATATTTTAACTATGCAATGGGAAAAAGTATTAAGAATACAAATCTTTATCAAATAGCAAATGCAATATATTTATATTTGAATGAAGATGAAATTAAAAATATTGAAAATTTAAACTTTTTACAAATTGATAAATTGTTTATAGATAAAAATCTAAAATTTTTATGGAATAAAAATGTAACAAAAGATTTATTTCTTTTTATTACTGATTTTATAAAATCAAAAGAGACAGATGTTGAGCTTATTGAAAAATATGATGAGTTACTTTATAAACTAAATATTATTTTATTTTCAAAAGAAAACAATATTTTATTAAAAGATGTATTTAAAATATTTTTACAGAAATTAGCAAAAATTACTCTTGATGATGTTAATTCTGGAAAAATTACTGTTTTAGGATTACTCGAAACAAGAGCTTTAGAGTTTGATGTAGTAATTATCTGTGATTTTAATGAATCATTTATTCCAAAAATATCTTTAAAAGATAAATTTTTATCAACAAAATTAAAACAATTGGCAAATCTTCCAACACAATTTGATAGGGAATCTTTACAAAAGTATTATTATAAAAGATTGATAACTTCAACAAAAAATGTTTTTATTTCTTATGTTAATTCAGATACAAATCAGATTTCAAGATTTGCAAATGAACTGTTTGAAAAGAGAATAATTACTGATACAAATGATAATTTTTACAAACATATACTTTATGATAATCATAAAATTTCTCATTTTGAAGAAGAGATAATTGCTCAAATTGATTTAGCAAAATTTATTTGGTCAGCAACTTCATTTAGAACTTATTTACAATGTAAAAGAAAATTTTATTTCCAATATGTTTTAAAAATAAAAGAACATTCAATTTCATTAAAACCAAAAGCTTATGAATTGGGAGATATTATTCACTCTATTTTAGAAGATTATTATACTATTGATGAAAATGCTAATGAATTAAGTTTTGAAAAAATTGAAAATTTATTTAGTAAGTATAAAAGTTCAAATTCATTTTTGATTTTAGATTTAGAAATTTGGAAGAAAAAACTTTTTGAATTTTATTTACATGATAAAGAGCGATTAAAAAATAGAAAAATTATTGCTTTAGAAAAAAACTTTGAGTGTGAATTTAATGGAATAAAAATCAAAGGAATTATTGATAGAATTGATAGTTTTGAAGATGAGTACGAGTTGATTGATTATAAAACATCTTCAAGTTTAAGTGTTGATACACTTAAAAATTATGAAAAGACTAATGATTTCCAACTTGAATTTTATTATATTGCTATGAATCAGTATTTTAAAACAAATAAAATTCACGCGTATTATTATGATTTACACAATACTCAACTAATTTCTGAAATAGCACTTGAAAGTAAATTAGAACTTTTAAATCAAAAATTTGAAGAGTTAAAAGAGATATCAAAAAAAGAGATTTCTTTTTCAAAATGTGAAGATAAATCTATATGTAATTATTGTATCTACAATATTATTTGTGATAGAGAATAAACTCAAATTTCAAGAACAATTTTTTTTAATATATAAATAGTTAATATATTAATTATATATTAATTAATCTTAGTGTATATTTCTGAAAATTAAAAGGAATTTATATGAATTTTACATTAAGCGATCAACTAGGTATAAAAATAGCAAAAGTAAGAAATAGTATAAAAAATGAGATGGAAATTGCTCTTAGTCCATATGAATTAACAACTACACAATTTGTAGTTTTATTAAAACTTTGTGAAAAAGATAGAATGACTCAAAAAGATTTAGCAAATGAGACTGACTATAAACAATCAGCATTAACACTTATTTTAGATAAATTAGAAGCAAAAGGTTTAGTAAACCGTGAATCAAAAAAGAATGATAGAAGAGCATATTTAATTGCAATTACAAATAAAGGAAAAGAACTAAAAGATATACTTATAAATCTTTCTTTAGAGCTTGAGAAAAAAGTTTTACAAGGTATTAGTGAAACAGAAAAAGATGTTTTTATTTCTATGCTTGATAAAATTATGGAAAATTTATCAAAAGAGTAATAATGAATAGAAATACATTTATTTTCATAATAGTTCTTTTTCTATTTATTGGTTGTGTTCCCAAAATTGAAAAAGTTGAAAAAATTGGTGAAAAACAGATATTTGATGAATTGAAAATTATAAATACAAAATCAACAAAAGAAAATATTACTCAAAAATGGTGGGAATTATTTGAAGATGAGCAGCTAAATTTTATTGTTGAAAAAACTTTAAATGATTCACCATCATTAAAAAGTGTTAAACAAAGGTTTGCAAAAGCTAATGCAACAATAAGAGCAATTGAATCAGAAAATTTACCAAATATATCTTTTGAATCAAGTTTAACTAGACAAAGATTTAGTGAAAATCATATTTTCCCACCTCCTTTAGGTGGTGGATATTTCACCCAATATCACAGTGCAACGACATTAGATTATAAGTTTGATTTTTGGGATGAAAGAAAATCTAAAATTTTATCAGTTAAAAATATTGCTTTTGCACAAAAAGCATATATCGAAAATACTAAGTTAAATCTATCTTTAGCTATAAGTCAATTGTATTTATCTTGGAATTTTAATGAAAAGAAAATAAATATTTTAGAAAAGATTGTAAATATTTTAGATGAAGAGTTCAAGATATTGAAAGAAAAATTTGATAATGGTTTAATTGATGAAGTATTATTGAATGAAAAAAAAGCTCAAATATCTCAAATGAAATATAATGAATATTCAATTAAAGAGATAACAAAAGCACAGATTTCAGCATTATGTATCTTATCTGGACAATTACCAAGTTTTGCACAAAGTCTAAAAAAACCTGATATTCATGAATCAATAAATTTAGTTTTATCAAACGATATTTATTTAAACTTTTTATCAAATAGAGCAGATGTAGCTATTCAGAAATATATAGTTTTAAGCAATGATGAAAATATAAATGTTGCAAAAACTAAGTTTTATCCAAATATAAATTTATCAGGACTTTTAGGGTTTACATCATTTTTATCAGGTGAATTTCTATCAAAATCTTCAACTGTTCCTTCTGCTGGTGTTGCTTTAGATTTACCTATTTTTGATTGGGGAAAAAGAGAATCAAATTTAGATGATAAAGTTATTACATACAATAGTTCAGTTTATGAATATAATGATATTTTAAATAAAGCAGTAAATGAAGTAGTTGGTGTATTAAATAAAATTGAATATAAAAATCTACAAATAAAAATGCATAAAGAACAACAAATATCAGTTGAACAAAATGAAAAAATAGCAAATAAAAGATTTGAGATTGGTTTAAATGATAAGATTCTATATTATGACACAAAAATTAATAGTTTAATGATTCATATTGTTGAAATGGAATTATTACAAAGTCATTCAGAATTAGAATTGGAATTAATAAGATCAATCGGTGGTGGCTTTAAAGAAAAAGAGTTAAAAAATGCCAAAGGCTAAAATTGGTATTTTTAAATCTGCTTTCCAAGAGTGGATAAATGGTGATTTAACAATTATTATTTATGTTGTTAAATTAACAATTGCAGCATTAATAGCAATGAGTGTATCAATGTTTTTTAATCTTTCAAGTCCACAAACTTCTGTATTCACTGTGTTTATTGTAATGCAAATGTACAGTGGAATGGTTTTTTCAAAAAGTTTTTATAGATTTTTGGGAACAGTTATAGGATTTATTATCTCTTTAGTTTTGACTTCTGCTTTTTCCCAAGATAGAGTTTGGTTTATGGGTTCTTTTACAATTTGGATAGCAATTTGTGCAGCAGCTGGATTTAAATATAGGAATTTCATATCTTATGGATTTGTTTTATCAGGTTATACAGTTGCTTTAATAGTTTTACCAAATATTCACAATCCTTTAAGTGTTTATGGTTTTGCCGTTGAGAGGTTTTCAGAGGTTGTTGTTGGGTTATTAAGTGCAAGTGTTATAAGTGAAGTTGTTTTCCCAAAAAAATTATCAGATACTCTATTTATAAGTGAGAAACAAAGATATAAAAATATATTTATAGCTGTTTTAGATACAAATAATATTTTTAGTAAAGAGAGTAATACTTCAAACTTTTCAAAAAATATTTTAGGTTCAGATGCACTTAGAGTGAATAGTATATTTGAAAGTAATATCAATAAAAAAGATAAGATGTATTATCAAAGATTAAATTCTGAATTTATGCATTTATCAGTTACTTTTCATTCTTTAAAAAACATAATTAGTACAATTTCTAACAATGAAAATATAGATAAAAATATAATTTTATCATTACAAGAAATTTATGAACCAATAAAAAACTTTTTAGAAAAATATTCTGATGATTTATTTGAATACAATGTAGAAAATATTATAAATGAATTTGATTCAACAAGAATAAAAATAAAAGAAAAAATAGGTTTAGAAAGAGAAAAATTTAAAGATTTAGATTTCGATTTACAAAATGATTTTAACTCATCATCATTTTTAATCTTACGATTTTTTGATGAATTTTCCCAATATACAAAAACATATATATCATTTTTAAATAGTAAACTAAAAAATGATGATAGTGAAGAAGTAAGCCAAATAGTGAAATTCTCTACATATACTGATAATTTACTTGTTATTTTAGCTTCATTTAGAGCAGCGATTGTTTTGATTGTAATGACAATATTTTGGATTATTACAGCTTGGGGTTATGCTCCTTTTGCAATTATTTCAGCTGTTGCAACTACACTTATGTTTAGTTCTATTCCAAATCCAATAAATGCGAGTAAAAGTTTTTTGAAAGGTTCAATTGTATCTTTTTTTGTGGCAGGAATTTATAATTTTTATTTAATTCCAACTTATGTTAGTGATATTCCAACTTTTTGTTTTGTAATGGCTCCTGTTTTTGCGATAGCTGCTTGGCTTGGAACTTCACCTCAAAGAGGATTATTTGCATTTGGATTTATTTTTATTATTATTACTGTTTGTTCGATGAATTTATATTATAGTATGGATTATATTACTTATTTTGAAACAAGTATTTCTTCTTTAATAGGAATAATTGTTGCTGGTGTTGCTTATGAACTTATAAATTCTTGGTCTGAATCTTGGACAAAAAGAAGAGTATCAAATCTATTAGTAAATAGAATAATAAAATTAACTTATGAAAAAAAAGATTTAAGGAGGGTTGTTTTAGAAAGCCGTGGTTTAGATTTGATTCAACACTTTTCAACCCAAGGAAGATTAAATACTCAATCAAATACTTTGATTTTTCAATGGCTACTTTCAAGTATTGAAATTGCAAGAGCAATTATAGATATAAAAAATTTATTAAAAGAGTTTAAAAAAGATAATCAACCAAAATTTGTTTATGAAATTTTAGATTCTATAAAGGAATATTTTTCTTTAAAAGATGAAAATAAAAAAGAAAAAATCTTTTTTAAAATTAAAGAAGATTTTATTGAATTAGAAAAAAATAGAGTATATAAATCAGCTATTGAACAAAGAGTTATGCAAAATATTTTAATAGAAATTTCTTTGATTTATACTCTTATGTTAAATAAAATATCACTTCCCTCAAAAGGAGAAATAAAATGAATTTAGTAGTTACACTATTAGGAAATGAAATACCAACATTGGTAGTAGTATTTATTGTTGCAGGAATTGTACAGATTTTTATAAATAGAATTTTAGCTGATCTTGGAGTTTATAATTATGTTTGGCATCCTGGACTTTTTAGAACAGCTTTATTTGTATGCTTTTTTGCAATACCATCAATTTTGATTTATAATTAAGGAAATATAATAATGAATAAAAATAGTAAATTAATAAAATTCATAAAATTTGCAATTACATTTTTTATAGTTGTAATTGCAGTTTTTCTAGCATTAAAACTTTGGCATAACTATATGAATAATCCATGGACAAGAGATGGACGAATAAGAGCTGATACAATCATGATTTCTCCTGATGTTAGTGGTTTAGTTGAAAAAGTTTATGTTAAAGATAATCAATTTGTAAAAAAAGGTGATTTACTTTTCCAAATTGATAAAAAAAGATTTTTAGAAGATGTAGCAAAATCAGAAGCATTTCTTCAAATACAAAAATCTGAATATCAAATGAAGAAAAAACAGTTTGATAGAAGATTTAAAGTTGATAATAATGTTGTTTCAAAAGAAGAACATGAAACTGCAAAATATCAATTAGATATAGCAAAAGCAAATTATGATAAAGCTTTAGTTGAGCTAAATATTGCAAAATTGAATTTAGAGCGTTCTAGTGTAATTGCAACTGAAGATGGTTGGGTTTCAAATCTAGTTTTAAAAAGTGGAGATTTTATAAATAGAGGTGAAAATACCTTAGCATTAATCAGTAATAATTCTTTTTGGGTTTACGGATATTTTGAAGAGCACAAAATACCTCTTATAAAAGAGGGTGATATTGCAAATATACAACCTTTAGGTACAAATTTTATTTTAAAAGGGCATGTATCAAGTATTTCAAGTGGTATAACAGATAGAGATAATGAAATAGGTAAACGACTTCTTGCAAATGTGAATCCATCATTTACTTGGGTTAGATTAGCTCAAAGAATTCCAGTAAGAATAGAAATAGATGAAGTTCCAAAAGATTTTATATTAAGAGCAGGAGTTACTTGTACTATTAAAATAATAGAAAATAAATAGTGATTTATTGTCACTATTTATTTAGCAGTTGCAATTAAAACATCTTCAATAATTTTTGTTATATCTCCATCTAAAATTGCTTCAACATTTGAATAACCAATATTACTTCTACTATCTTTTACTTGTTGATAAGGTTGAAGAACATAAGATCTGATTTGATGTCCCCATCCATTATCACTTTTTTCTACACCATCTTTTGTAGCTTGTTGTTTTTCAAGTTCTAATTCATAAAGTCTTGATTTTAACATTTTCATAGCACTTGCTTTATTTTTGTGCTGAGATCTGTCATTCTGACATTGGACAACTATATTTGTAGCAATATGTGTAATTCTAATCGCACTTTCTGTTTTATTTACGTGTTGTCCACCAGCACCACTTGCTCTGTATGTATCAATTCTAATATCTTTATCTTCTATTACAATATCAATGTTATCATCTACTTCAGGACTTACCATTACAGATGAGAATGATGTATGTCTTTTTGCATTTGAGTCAAATGGAGAGATTCTTACAAGTCTATGAATACCATTTTCAGCTTTCATATAACCATATGCATTTTCACCTTTGATAATAAATGAAACATCTTTTATACCTGCTTCATCACCATTTTGATAATCAAGAAGTTCAACTTTGAAATCATTTCTTTCAGCCCATCTTAAGTACATTCTATAAAGTATACTTGCCCAATCTTGTGACTCAGTACCACCTGCTCCTGGATGAATAGAAACAATTGCATTTGATGCATCATCAGGATTGGATAACATCACTGAAATTTCAGTTGATTTGATAAGTTTTTCCAAATCTTCTGCTTCGTCGTATAGCATTTCTAAAGTTTCATCGTCTTTTTCTTCAGTTGCCATTTCATAAAGTTCATTTGTACCTTTTAAAGAATCATTTGCTTTATTGAATTTATTTAATTTACCTAAAATTCTATTTTTTTCTATACCAATTTTTGTAGCATTTTCTACATCATTCCAAAAATCTTGAGATGATTCTAATTGTTTGATTTCATCCAATCTTTTATTTAAATCATCAGGTTTTAAAATACCTTTTATATTATTGAGTTTTGTATTTAGTAGTTTTAATAGTTCTGAATATTCGTATGCGTCCATTTTAGCCTTAATCCTTTAAAAAAGGAAATTATACTTTAAATTTCTATAAAGAGTGATTAGAGTTTAGAAGAAGAAAGAAAAGGATAAAATCCTTATTCTTTATTTATTATTTAATTCTTTTAAATATGCATAGATACCTTTGATTGTTTTAGTGTCTAAGTTATTAGTGTGAATTGGTGCAGTTGTTGTTGCAGTCATTCTATCAATTCTTCCTAATTTATAATCTTTTATTGATTCTTCCATTTGTTCAATTGTTAAATTCTTTAGAGCTCTTGAACTACTTTTAGATAACTCACCATTTATTCCATGGCAAGATTGGCATTTATTTATATATAGTTCTTTTGCATCAATTTTTGCCTCTTGCAATTCTTTTTCAACTTTTGCTTTTTCTTCAGCTTCTTTTTTAGCTTCTAATTTAGCTAAGATTCTTGCTTCCATATCTGCAGAATTTCCCGATATATTTCCTGCAACTACAGGTTGAATTGAAGAGTTTGGAGTTTTTAAAATATAGATAAAATTCATTCCATTTGCTGATTGAGAAATTTTTATATCATCTACAATCCAACCTTTTGCTTTCATATCATTGATTGAATATTTACCTTCACATGCCCCACCATTTAATGCAGTATTTTCAATAGTACTCATTGAAGCATGGTTTTCTTTGAAACACATAGTTGTATCTGCGATTATAGATGTAGTTCCTAATAATAAAATAGATGAAAGAATTGCTTTTTTCAAGATAAAATCCTTTTTTGTAAAATTACAAGATTTTATCATAATAAGATTAAATTATTATAATATCTTTTATTAGATAGATTAAAATATTTTATAAATAAAAAAGGGTGAGGAAAAATCCCCACCCTTAGAAAAAGTATAGTTAAATAGTCCTAAAAATATTAGAACGTATATTCAACTTGTAATCTTCCAACTGTACCATCAACTTTATCATCATTATTTACTTGCTCATCATTAGACAATGTACCATATCTAATATAAGTAGATAAGTTTTTACTCATTTTATAAGTTAATTGAGCATATAATTCTTCTTCCTCGATATCTGTTGAATTTTTTACATATTGTAAATTACCATAATTTGCAGATAAATTTAAGTTAGATAGAATATCTACACCTACAACACCTTGCCAATAATCAGCATCAGCTTTATTAAGTGCAGTTAAATTCCAACCAAGTAAAGTTGTAGTAGCATCTTGGTCTAATGCTGTTATACCACCTTCTTTATCAGTTGTAGCATATGCAACTTTAGCATTTACTATACCAGCTTTTGCTGTTAAAGCAATTTTTGCTAATGTATTATCTGTATCAACATCATCTCTATCAAGTGAAACCCATCTTGCATCAATACCAAGTTTTACTCCACTTAAATCAAAATCAGATTTTGCACCAATTGTATAAGTATCAAATAAATCATTCATATCTAAATACCAAGCATCTAATGTTACAAAATCAAAATTTGCAATTGCTCCTACAGTTACTACATCTAATGAACCTGCTTCTTTTCCATTAGGTGCTAAAGTATTTAATGTAGCTTTTAAATCACCAGATTTATCTAAATTTGTTTGATTAAAATAAGCTGCAGCTAAAGTAACTGGTCCAACAGAAGAAAGTGCTAATACCCCAGTACCAGTTTGTTCATTGCCATCAGAATCAGTAGCTACAGTCCATGGAGTAGTTAAACCTTGTTTACCAACATTAACAGTAGTATTTGCAATTCCAGTATATCCAAAATATGCATGTGATAACGTTACATCAACATTTTGATCATTATTATCAGAACTATCTAAACTTGCAAAACCTGAATCTGCATCTCCTACAACAAATCTTGAATTAAATTTAACATCTTCATTTACTTTTGAAGATAAATTTAAAGCGATTTTATAGTTATTGTTTGCTGCATCTTTTTCAGTAGATGAGTTGTCATTATTATAGTCGTTATATCTATAAACTACAGAACCTGAAGTTTCTACATTTTTGATTGCTTCTTCTAATGGTTGAGCATTAGCAGTAGTTAATCCTGCAACTGCTACAGCAGCTACTAAACTTAATTTTGCGATTTTTTTCATTTGTTCTCCTAAAATTTCGAAATCTATTATCAGTCTACCGGAGCGCGCGAACTCATCTAAAACATAGGTTTTAAACCTTTTCCGACATACCGTTGCGACCATTCTACACCACTAAATTTTAAAGTTTTCTTAAAATCATTAATTCTGTGTTAATTAACTGTTAATTTAAGTTATATTTTAATTAACAGAATAAATATGCTGTGTTATTGCTATTTTAGGACTTTTTTACTCTTATTTATTTGATAAATAATTATTTATTTGATAGAGAAACTATACAGTTTGTTAAGATATTTGGTTTTGATATCTTAATATTAAGATTATTTATATTGTAATTGTTTTGTAATAATGATTCAAAATGCAAAATTGCATCTTCAAGTAGAAAAAATTTTTCTTTTTTCATTGTAGTTTTTATTAGATTTGAAATTTCAGAATAGTCTATAAACTTATCTTCTGAAAATTCATATTCAAAAGATAAGTTTATAACGACTTTTTGTTTTTTTATTCGTTCAAAGTCAAGTATTCCTATAATACATTTAAAAGTTAAGTTATCAATATGTATTTTCATATAACTTTTTTCTCTTCACCTTTTATTATTCTTATAATGTTTGGTATGTGTTTATATATAATGATAAATGCAATGATATACATAGGAACATTTGAGCCTACATTTAATCCATTGTTTAAAAAACTTGCACTTATTACTACAGCAACTAATCCTAGAAGTGAAGATAATGATGATATTTTTAAAACTTTTGCACAAACTATCCAAACTACAGCACCAATTAATGTTGGAATAGGAATAAGTACAAGATATACTCCAAGTCCTGTAGCTACACCTTTCCCACCTTCAAGTCCTAGATAGATTGAGTAGCAATGTCCTAAAACAGCAAGTATTGCAATTCCCCATAAAGTAGAATCACTTACTCCATAATACATAGCAAATAATAGAACTAAAGTACCCTTTAACGCATCAAGTAAAACAGTAGCAATACCTAATTTTTTAGCTAATTTTGGGTTAGTTTCTTTTACTACTCTTAAAACATTAGTTGCACCAATTGATTTACTTCCTTGAGTTTTTATATCAACTCCTGCAAATGTTTTTGCTAAAATTGAACCAAATGGAATAGAACCAATAAGATACGCTGCTATAAAAAATAGTATGTTTGTATTTGTAAAAAAATCCATTTATTACCTTTGTTTAAAGTCTATAATTAAATGAGATTATAACTAAACTTTTGTTATATTCACATTTAATAAAAATTTGAAGGTTTATTTTGGATTTAAAAGAAGAGATAATAAAATTAAAAGATGAATTAGATGTGACTTTAGTGGCACATTTTTATCAAAGAGATGAAGTTTTTGAGTTGGCTGATATAACAGGTGATTCATTAGAACTTGCAAAAAAAGTAATGCTTACGGATTCTAAATTTGTAGTTTTCTGTGGTGTTGGTTTTATGGGTGAAAGTGTAAAAGTTATGAGTCCACAAAAAAGAGTTCTAATGCCAAAAATCGCTTGTTGTGCAATGGCTAGGATGATAGATGAAGGTTATTTTGAACAAAATTTAAAAAAGATTAATGAAGCAGGTATTGCAAACGAAAATATTTTACCAATCACATATATTAACTCTAGTGCAGCAGTAAAAGCAAAAGTTGGACAAATGGGTGGAATGGTTTGTACTTCTTCAAATGCTTATAAAATTATTGAAAAAGGTTTAGAATCAGGTAAAAAAATATTTTTTGTTCCTGATCGTTGTTTAGGGCAAAATTTTGCAAAATCATTGAATCTAAAATCAGCAGTTGTTGGTGAAGGAAGTGATTTAAAAGAGGCTGATATTATTTGTTATAACGGATTTTGTTCTGTTCATCAACAATTTACTGCTGATGATATAGATTTTTATAGAGAAAAATTTCCTGATATTTTGATTGCAGTTCATCCTGAATGTGATCCTAGTGTTTGCGATAAAGCAGATTTTGTAGGTTCAACTTCACAATTAATAACATATATTAAAAATTTAGACCCTGAGCAGAAAATAGCAGTTGGAACAGAATTTAATATGGTTAATAGATTAAGAAGCAAAAATACATATATTTTAAGTTCAACAAAACCAGAGTGTCCAACAATGAATGAAACAACGCTTGAAGATGTTTATAAAACTTTAAAATCTATTAAAGATGATAATATTTCAAAAGAGAATGAAATATTTGTAAGTGAAGAAACAGCAAAATGGGCAAAAGTAGCATTAGAAAGGATGTTTGAAGTATGATTAATATCAAAAAATTTGTAAAAAATGCCATTATTGAAGATAATGGTCGAGGGGATTTATTCTTCGATGTTGCTCCAAAGGGAAGATTTACAGCGCGAGCTATTTGTAAATCAGATGGAATACTCGCAGGTGTTCAATATGCAAAAGTATTAGCAAGAACTGAAAAATTTGATTGTAAATTTTTAAAAAATGATGGTGATGAGATAAAAGTTGGTGATGTAATTGCTGAACTTGAAGGAAAAGCATCTATTTTACTTTCGTCTGAAAGAACTTTTTTAAATATGCTTCAACATGCAAGTGGAATTGCAACAATGGCAAATAAATATGCAAAATTGATTGAAGGGACAGGTGTTGTTTTACTCGATACTAGAAAAACAAGACCACAATTAAGAGATTTTGAAAAATATGCTTCAAGAGTTGGTGGAGCAATCAATCATAGACTTGGACTTGATGATTGTTTAATGCTAAAAGATACTCACTTAAGAACAATAAGTAATTTAGAAGAGTTTATAAAAAAAGCAAGAAAAAGAATTTCTTGGGTTACAAAAATTGAAATAGAGTGTGAAACTTTTGACCAAGTAAAAGAAGCTATGCATGCTGGTGGTGATATAATAATGTGTGATAATATGAATATTGAACAAATAAAAGAAGTTGTAGAATTTAGAAATGCAAATTATCCTCATATTTTACTAGAAGCCAGTGGAAATATAAATTTAAGAACAATAAAAGAATATGCAACAACAGGTGTTGATGCAATTAGTAGTGGAAGTATTATTCACCAATCAACTTGGCTTGATTTTTCAATGAAATTTGATTAAAAAAAGTTTGATTAACTTTTTGTTAGTAAGTTTTTGTTAGATTTAAATTTGTTTAGAAAGGAGAAGGATGAAAAAAGATTTTATAATAAGTAATAAAGTTGATATGTCAGAATATACAAAAGCTTTAGAACTTATAGAAAAAAGTAGATATATTTTGATTATTACTCATGTAAATCCTGATCCTGATTCTATAGGTTCTGCATTGGCTTTATCAAATTTGTTTTATGAAAATAAGATAAAACATAAAGTTTATAATATAAGTTCTGATTTACCACAAAATCTTGATTTTATTCCAAGATTTGAAAAAATAACAGATCAATTACCTGCATTTTTTGATTTAGCAATTAGTGTTGATTGTGGAACTTATAAACGATTAGGCTTTGAATTAGATTCGTCAATTCCTCTTATAAATTTTGATCATCACAAATCAAATAATAGTTTTGGTGTAGTAAATATAGTTGATCCTCTCAAAAGTTCAACAGCAGAGTTAGTATATGAATTTTTTAAACATAATGGATTGTATATTACAAAAAATTCTGCAACTGCATTATATGTAGGAATTTATGATGATACTTTAGCTTTTTCTTTAAATAGATGTGATGAAATTACATTTGAAAAGATTAATTTTTTAGTTGAATGTGGAGCAAGTCCTTCTGAAATAGCAAATAAGCTATTAAGAAGAGATTCTTTGGCAAAATATAGAATTATTCCTAAAGTATTAGATAGTCTAGAATTATATAAAGAGGGAGAAATTGCTTCTATCATTGCAAAAGAAGAATGGTTTAAAGAGACAGGAGCCCATAATAGAGATTGTGAAGATGCTCTTGATATGGTGATGAGTATAGCAATTGTAAGAATAGCTTTTTTTGTAAGAATAGTAAATGGAGTATCAAGAGTATCTTTGCGTTCTAAAGGTAAAATTGATGTATCTGCAATTGCTTCTCATTTTGATGGTGGTGGGCATTTTAATGCTGCTGGATGTACGTTGGATCTACTTGATGTTGAAAAAGCGAAAGAAATAGTTTTAAAGGAAATTCTTGAAATTTACAAATAATAAAAATAGTATTAAAGGATTATGGGTTTATATAGTTCTATTTGTATTAGTTGCGATAGTTGGTTTTTTATTTTTATCTCCTACTTTTGAGAGAAATGCACCAAAAATAACTGCGGAAGATGAAATTTATTGGAATTTACAAAAACCAATAAAAATAAATATATCAGATGATTATGGTATTAAATCTTATGAGGTATTATTTGTTGATGGTGACAAACAAGTTAGGCTAGATACTAAAGTATTAAAAGATGAAAATGGTTCAATAGATTTAGAAATTACTCCACCTGTTTTTGATGAATTTTATAAACCAACAAGCGGAAGTTTACAAATCCAAGCTTTTGATACAAGTAAGTGGAATTTCTTTAGAGGAAATGAATCAATTAAAAAATCAAAAATAATTATTGATAAAAGAAGTCCTATTGCAAATGTTGTAACAAATTCATATTTATTAAGACAAGGTGGTAGTGGAGTTATTGTTGTTGAAATTAATGATGAAAATTTGAAAGATTATTATATTACATTTAATGATGAAGAAATTTTTGAATTATTCCCTTTCTATAAGAAAGGTTTTTATATTTCTATTATTACTTGGCCAATTGATATAAAAGAATTTAAAAGGGTAAATTTAGTTGCAGTTGATATGGCAAACAATAAAACAGTTACTAAAGTTCCATTTTATATTAAAAGTTTTAAAGAAAAAATCGATGATATAAAAGTATCTGATGAATTTGTAAATAATGTTAGTAAACATGTTTTAGAAAATAGTAATATGACTGTTCCTTCTGATACGATTGAGGCATTTGTAAAAACAAATAAAGAATTAAGAGAAAAGAATGTTAAAACTATAAAAGATGTAGTTAGAAAAAATTTAGCAAATAGTGGGAAAATACCATTTGATGTAAAAACTTTTGTAAGAATGCCAAATGCAGCTACATTTGCACAATTTGGAGAAAGAAGACATTATTATTATAATGAACAAAAAATTGATGAAGCTTGGCATTTAGGAATGGATTGGGCAAGTGTTAAAAGAGCTGATGTAAATGTAACAAATCCAGGAAAAGTTATTTTTAAAGATTATTTAGGAATTTACGGTGATTCAATTATTGTTGATCATGGATTAGGACTAGCTACTTTATATGCTCATACAAGTAGTCAAAATGTTGAAGTGAATGATGAGGTAAAAACAGGACAACTTATAGCTAAAACTGGTTCAACTGGAGCTGTTTTTGGAGATCACTTGCATTTTGGAATTTTAGTTCAAGGTATAGAAGCAAATCCAAATGAATGGCTTGATAATGATTGGATAAAAGTAAATCTTACAAAAACAATGAATGATGCAATTAAAATAATAAATGGAAGCAGTAAATGAAACAAAGAACAATAGCAAAAAGTGTTGAAATTGTAGGAATAGGTCTTCATAAAGGTGTTCCTGTAAAAATGAGACTAGAACCTCTTGATAGTAATATGGGAATAGTTTTTTATAGAGTTGATGCAGGAGTTACTATTCCATTAAAAAAAGAGTTTGTTGTTGATACAAAAATGGCTACTGTTATTGGTAAAGATGGAGTTGTAATTTCAACAATTGAACATTTATTATCTGCTGTTTATGCTTATGGAATTGATAATTTAAGAGTTGTTGTTGATAATGATGAAGTTCCTGTTCTAGATGGAAGTTCATCAGGTTATTGTATGTTAATTGAAGAAGCTGGAATAAAAGAGTTAGATAAATCAAAAAAAGCTATAAAAATCAAAAAACTAGTTGAAGTTACAACTCCTGATGGGAAAAAAGTTTGTTTAAAACCATCTGATAGAATAGTATATGATTTTGAGATAAATTTTGAGCATCCAGCAATTGGAAAACAAAAATTTCATTTTGATTATTCAATTGCAGAATATAAGGAAAATATAAGTCGAGCAAGAACATTTGGATTTTTGCACGAAGTTCAATATTTGAGAAGTATTGGATTAGCTCAAGGTGGATCAATGGAAAATGCAATTGTACTTGACCAAACAAAAGTTTTAAATCCAGAAGGATTAAGATTTGATGATGAATTTGTAAGACATAAAATTTTAGATGCAATAGGAGATATGGCTCTTTTAGAATACACACTTGTTGGTGAATATGATGCAATTGCAGGAAGTCATCATTTAAATCATTTACTTACAAAAAAACTTTACGAAGATGAATTAAATTATGAAATTATTGATTTAGAAGAAGCTAGTAGTGAAGCTGTTGTGTTTGAAATGGCTTATTCAAAAGTAGAGAATTAAAACTTGATTGAAGTGTTAGTTATTACAATATCTAATCCATTGTTAATAGGTATTTATGAAAATAAAAAATTGATAAAAGATTATAAACTTGATGGTAAAACTTCTGATTTGCTACCTAACTTATTTAAAAATCTCTTAAATGACTTTGATATCCAGAAAATTATTTATGTAAATTCACCTGGTTCTTTTATGTCAATTAAAGTTGCATATATATTTCTAAAAACAATATGTATTTCAAAAAATATTGAATTTAATGCTATTGAAGGTTTTGAGTTTAATAATAATTCCCCAATTAAAGCTTTAGGTAAAAAATACTTTATTAGAGTAGAAAATAAAATTAAAGTAGATTTTTTAGAAAAAGATTGTATAATCCACGACTTTGAATTACCAATGGGTATAGAAAAATACAATTTTAAAGAAGAAACACTGCCAATATATAATTTACCAGCAGTTTAAGAAGGAAATGGATGAAAGTAAGCGTTCCAGCTACTAGTGCAAATTTAGGACCAGGATTTGATTGTTTAGGTCTAGCAATTTCTATGAAAAATCAAGTTATAATTAGACCATCTAAATTTCATAGTGTATCTTTAAAAGGTGAGGGTGCTAACAATCCAGCCTTGAAAGATAACAATATGTTTATCTCTATTTTTAATGATTTTTATCATAACTTATCACATAAAAAAAGACACTTTAGATTTGAATTTCAAAATGAAATTCCTTTATCAAGAGGTTTAGGAAGTTCATCTGCAGTTATTGTTTCTGCAATTGCAAGTGCTTATGCAATTGAAGGAATAAAACTTGAAAAAGATAAACTACTAAATCTTGCACTTGCCTATGAAAGCCATCCTGATAATATTACACCAGCTGTAATGGGCGGATTTAATGTTGCTTGTGTACAAGAAAATGAAGTAAAATACATTAATAAAGCTATACCAAAAACTTTAAAAGCAGTAATTGTTGTCCCAAATAGAGCAATTTCAACTCAAATGTCAAGAAAAACATTGCCTTTTAAATATTCTAAAGAAGATACTGTTTTCAATATTTCTCATTCCTCTTTATTAACTGCAGCTTTTATGGCAGAAGATTGGGAAATGTTGAAATACGCATCAAATGACCAAATCCATCAAAAATATAGAATGAAACAAATGCCTGAACTTTTTGACGTACAAAAAACTGCACTTAAAGAAGGTGCTTTAATGAGTACATTATCTGGTTCTGGGTCAACACTATTTTCGATGACTTATTCTGACGATAGCAAAAATTTAGAAAAAGCATTAAAAGTTAGATTCCCACATTTTAAAGTATTTATAGCAGATTTTGATAATGTTGGTGTGAGAATAGAAATTTGATTATTTTTGATATTAAGTATAATTTGGGTATAATAATTGGCTAGTTTAAAAGAAATCTTAAGAACATGCATAATATGTAAGGGTAAGTTCGAACAAAAAGAGCTATTAAGATTAAAATGTGAAGATAAAAAATTGTCTTTTTATGACAATAAAGGTAGAAGTTTTTATATTTGTAGTGAATGTAAAGTAAATTTACAATTAGATATAAATGGAAAAGATTATAAAAAATTTGAAAAATCACTTTGTAAAGAGTGTAAAAATAAAGATAAGTATGTCATACAACTTAAGGAGATGCTAAGAGATGTCAGATAAAGTAAGAGTTTATGAAATTGCAGAAGAAGCGGGAGCAAGTAGCCAAGATGTTATTGCAAAAGCTAAAGATTTAGGAATAGAACTAAAATCACCGCAAAGTGCAGTATCATTTGAAGATGCTGAAGAAATTGCAACCTATATAATGACAGGTAAAAGTTCAAAAATTTCTAATAAACCAGCTTCAAAAGAAAAAAAAGTAATTAAAAAAGAAGAAAAAATAGAAGAAGATAAAAAACTAGAAAAAATAGTTGAAAAAGAAGAAAATGTTGAACTTATAGAAAAAAAAGAGAATGAAGTTAGAAAAAAACCTGAATTAAAAAAAGTAATAATCTCTAAGCCTGTTTCAAAAACTCCTTTAAAAACTCAAGATGATATGGAAAAACCTGACGTAAATCCTGATAATGTAAATAAAATAATACCTAAAAGAAGAGGTTTAGTAATTATTAAAAAGAAAAAGCCAAAAGAAAATGTAGAAATTAAAAATTCTTTTGATGCAGAAATTCAACAAAAAAAACAAATGAAATCTTTAAGTGAAATTTTAGGTGGAACAGAAGAAGATGAAAAATTCAATAATGACAACTCTTTAAGTGCAGAAGAATTAAGAAAAGCTAAAAATAAAAAAGAAAAAAAGAAAACTATTGTTAAACCTCAAGATCATGGGAAAAAACTTGATGTAAATAGAGAATATTCAGATGATTTTGCAAGTTCTGATGATTCTTTACTTGGAGAAGAAGTAGTTTTACTTGATATGGACTTAGGTGATTCATTTAAAATTTTTGATGAACCAAAACCACAAAATCCTGCAAAACAGTCAAGAAGTTCAAGACCTGCTGCATTTGGAAATACTCCACAAGGTTTAAAACGAGGAAAAAGAAAGAAAAGAATTTCAAGAACACAAGAAATTGCAGAAATTAAAGAAGTAACTATTCCTGAAGATATTAGAGTTTATGAATTTGCAGAAGCTTGTGGTAAATCACCAGCTGAAGTTATTACAGTACTATTTAGTTTAGGAATGATGGTTACAAAAAATGACTTTTTAAAACAAGATGAATTAGAAATTCTTGGTGAAGAATTTGGAATAGAAGTAACTGTAAAAGATGCTTTGGAAGATGTTAATTATGTTGAAGATTACTTAGGTGAAGATATAGATGAAGGTTCATATGTAACAAGACCTCCTGTTGTAACAATTATGGGTCATGTTGATCATGGTAAAACATCTTTATTAGATAAAATAAGAAGTTCTAAAATAGCTGCTGCAGAAGCAGGTGGAATTACACAACATATTACTTCTTATACTGTTAGTAAAAATGGGCAAAAAATTACTTTTGTTGATACTCCAGGTCACGCAGCTTTCTCTGCGATGAGAGCAAGAGGAGCTAATGTAACAGATATTATTATTATTGTTGTAGCTGCTGATGATGGTGTTAAAACACAAACAGAAGAAGTTATTTCTCATGCAAAAGCTAGTGGTTGTCCAATTATTGTTGCAATGAATAAAATGGATAAAGAGACTGCTAATCCAGATATGGTAAAAGCTCAAATGGCAGAACATGATTTAACACCTGTAGATTGGGGTGGAGATACAGAATTTATTGGTGTATCTGCAAAAACTGGAGCAGGTATTGATGAATTATTAGAAAATATTTTAATTCAAGCTGAACTACTTGAACTTAAAGCAGATCCAACTGCTAAAGCAAAAGCTACTGTAATTGAGTCTTCTTTAGAAAAAGGAAGAGGTCCTGTTGCAAATATTATTGTTCAAAATGGTACCCTAAGAATTGGTGATAATATTGTTTGTGATACTACATTTGGAAGAGTTAAAGCAATTACTGATGATAGTGGAAGAGCTGTTAAAGAGTTAGGGCTTTCAGAAACAGGAACGGTTTTAGGACTTAATGAAGTTCCAACAACTGGTTCATTTATGGTTGCAATGGATTCAGATAAAGAAGTTAGAGATATAGCAACAACAAGAGCTGAACATGCACGAGCAAAAGAACTATCAAAATCTACTAAAGTATCATTAGAAGAAATGAGTGGATTAATTGCTGAAGGGAAAATAAAACAATTACCAGTTATTATAAAAGCAGATGTTGGTGGTTCTTTAGAAGCTATAAAAGGATCATTAGAAAAAATTGCAAATGATGAAGTAAAAGTAAAAGTAATTCATGCAGCTGTTGGTGGAATTACTGAATCAGATTTAGTATTAGCTGGTGCAAGTGATGGTTGTATAATATTAGGATTTAATGTAAGACCAACTGGTTCAGTTAAAGCTAAAGCAAAAGCAGATGGAATTACTATTAATACTTATTCTATTATATATGATTTAATTGATGATATTAAAGATGCATTATCTGGTATGATGAGTGCAGTTATTAGAGAAGAGAATACTGGACAAGCAGAAGTTAGAGACACATTTGTTGTTCCAAAAATTGGAACAGTAGCAGGATGTTTAGTAACAGATGGTAAAGTAATTCGTGGTGGGCATGCAAGAATCATTAGAGATGGTGTTGTAACATATACAGGGAAAATTTCATCATTAAAAAGATTTAAAGATGATGTTAAAGAAGTTGCAAATGGTTATGAATGTGGTATTATGTTTGAAAAATTCAATGATATAAAAGTTGGAGATTTTATCGAAACATTCATTCAAATTGAAGAAAAAGTATCTGTAGATAATTAATGAAAAGTATTAATTTACAAAGAACAGAATCTTTACTTATGGAGTTGATTCCAGAAGCTTTATCAAATTTGGCAGATGTTAGGATAAATTCACTTCCTATAACAGGAATTAATTGCAAAAATGGAAAATATGATGCAATTGTATATTTTGATGGTTCTGACTATGATAAAAATGAAATAAAAGAAATTATATCATCTTTAATAAAAGCTAATGGAAGATTAAAAACACATATATTAGCAAGTACAGGTTGGTATAAATGTCCAAATTTTACATTTGTTAATGATACATCTTTGGAAAAATCAAAACATATAGAAGATTTATTTGCCCAAATTAGAAAAACAACAAAGAGTGAAGAATAATGAATTTAGAAGAATCAATAAAATTAGCAGTTGAAAGTTTAGGTGCAAACTTGTATGATATAACAACTGCAAGAGAACATGATAAAAATATTTTTAGAGTTTCTGTTACAGCTGATGGTGGGATTAGTTTAGATAAATGTGCTGAAATTTCTAGAATGATTTCTCCAATATTAGATGTAAATGAACCAATGAATGGAGAATATGTTTTAGAAGTAAGTTCTCCAGGAATAGAAAGAAAGTTAAAAAAGAAAGAACATTTTATTGCATCAGTTGGTGAGAAAGTTAAAATAAAAGATTTCTCAACAGAGGTTTATAAAGGTGAATTGATTTTTGCAGATGATGAAAAAATCATAATTAAAACTGAATTTGGCGAAGATGAATTAACATATGACTCTATATTAGCAGCTGCTACTTATTTTGAATGGTAAAATTAGAAGAGTCATCTTTTCTAATTTTAACAACTAATTAAAACTACTTAATATATACTACTTTCCAAATTTAAATTAAAGCGAATATTATAATGAAAATAGATGATAATTTTTATATGAAATTAGCAATTGATGAGGCATGGAAATATCAACTTTTAACTTATCCTAATCCTGCTGTTGGTTGCGTAATTGTTAAAGATGGAAGATTACTTGCAATTGAAGCTCATAAAGAAGCTGGCATGCCACATGCAGAAATTAATGCACTTAAATCAGCATATTTAATTGAAAATCCAAACTCAATATTAAAAACAAAAAATAATTCACAAGAAATCCATAATTTTCTTATAGAAAATCACGATGGTTATTTTAATGATTGTGAAATTTTCGTAACACTTGAACCTTGCAATCACATTGGAAAAACTCCATCTTGTGCAAATTTATTAAAAGTATTGAAACCAAAAAGAGTAATTATTGGACACGAAGATATAAATAAAATTGCGTCAGGGGGCGTACAAACGTTAGAAAGTGCTAATATTGAAGTTAGTCTAAGATGTATGGAAAAAGAAGCATATAATCTTTTGTATCCATTTATAAAATGGAGTAATGGAACATTTATTTTTTATAAAATGGCACAAACTTTAAATGGTTGTATAGATGGTTCTATATCATCAAAGATGAGCCAATTATATGTACATACATTAAGAGATAAAGTAGACCTTATGCTTATTGGCGGAAATACTGTAAGAATTGATAAGCCAACTCTTGATGCGAGATATATAGGTGGACGGGCACCGGATATTATGATTTATAGTAAGAATAAAATATTTGATAATGCTATACCATTATTCAAAGTAGCTAATAGAGAAGTATTTATAAGTGATGATTTATTTAAATTACTTGATTACAAATTTGTTATGGTAGAAGGTGTTTATAAGTTAATGAATATATTAAAAGAGAAGATTGATTATATTATACTTATTATTAGTCCAAAAATTAGAAATGGAATTAATGCTTTAAATGAAATTGATATAGATTTTGAGATAGTACATGAAAATTATCTTGGAGAAGAAAAAATTATATATTTAAAAAGAAAATAGTAGCAAAGCTACTATTTTACTTTTTCTAAATATTCACCAGTTCTAGTGTCAACTTTGATAATATCACCTTCTAAAATATGGAAAGGAATTTGTACAACGGCACCCGATTCTAATGTTGCTGGTTTTCTTCCACCTTGAGAATCACCTTTAAAGTTTGGTGGTGTTTCTACAATTTTAAGTTCAACAACCATAGGAGGTTCAACAGTGATCGCTTTACCATTATAATACATCATATCAACATTCATTCCATCGATAATCCAATCAAATGCTTCACCAACTTGTTCATATGTTAAACCTTCTTGTTCATAAGAAGTTGTATCCATAAATTGTAATAATTCACCATCATCATATAAAAATTGCATTTGTTTTTGTTGTAAGTTAGGCACTTCACATTTATCACCTGCATGAAAAGTCTTTTCAATAACTTTTCCATTTAAAAATGATTTTATTTTACATCTAACAAATGCAGCACCTTTTCCTGGTTTTACATGTTGGTATTCTGTAATTTTATAAGGAACTCCATCAACTTCGATCTTTAATCCCTTTTTTAATTCACTCATTCCAATCGCCATATTCTCTCCTTAAATTTCGGCATAAGCAACAGCAATTGCTGCTTCTAAATTATCAAGTTTTTTTAATATATCTGAATTTGGTTTTTCATCTAAAAGTATTACAGCTAATGCACCATCTTTACCTCTTGATAATCTAAAGTCAGCAATATTAATATTATTATCACCAAGAATTCTACCAACTTCACCAATAACACCTGGTACATCGTTATTTCTCATGATAATCATTTTACCTTTTGGTTCAATATCTAATTGGAATCCACTTAATTCAACAATTCTTTGAACATCATCATTAAATACAGTTCCAGAGATTGTTTTTACACCAGTTGGCGTTGTAATTTTAATTGAAACTTTGTTTTGATAGCCACTTAAATTTGATAATTCAGACATTGTTAATTCAATGCCTTTTTCTTTTGCAATAAAATTTGCATTAACATAATTTACTTCGCTTCCAGAACTAACAGCTAAAACACCTACTGTTGCAAATGTTTGTAAAGAGTCTAAATATTCAGAAATTTTACCTTCAGCTGAAATATTGATTGATCTAATTTCACTTTTACTAATTTGTGCTAATAAAAATGCCATTTTTTGTGTTAATTCAATATATGGTTTTACAAATGAAGGAATTTTACTTTCATCTATTGGTAAATTTAAAGCATTTGGATATGCAATTCCACGTGCAGATTCTATAGCATTATTTGCAGCTTGAATAGAAATCTCTTTTTGAGATTCTTTTGTATTTGCACCTAAGTGAGCAGTTACAGTTATATTTGGTAAATCTAGTAAAGGATTATTTATTGCAGGTTCTTTTTTAAATACATCGATTCCAGCCATTGCAATTTTTCCAGATTTTAGGTTCTCATATAATGCTTCTTCGTTATATAATCCACCTCTAGCACAATTTATTAAAATTACACCATCTTTCATTTTAGCAATTTCTTCAAAACTAATCATATCGATAGTTTCTTTATTTTTTGGAGTATGAATTGTAATAATATCACAAGCTAAAATATCATCAAAATTAGTTGTATATTTGATACCTAAATCAGTTGCTTTAGTTGAAGGAATATATGGATCGTATGTTACAACATCCATTTCAAATGATTTAGCTCTTAATGCAACTCTATGTCCAATGTTACCAAAACCGATAACTCCTAATTTTTTTCCATAAAGTTCATTTCCATACCAATCTTCTCTTTTCCAAACTCTATCATTTTTTAATTGATTATGAGCATATGGAAATTTTCTCATACAAGATAACATATGAGTCATTGTTAATTCTACTGCTGCAATTGTGTTTGCAGTAGGAACATTCATTGCAATAATTCCTCTTTTACTACATCCATCAATATCAACATTATCATATCCAACACCAGCTCTAATAATAGCTTTCAAATTTGTTGCTGCATTTAAAAATTTTTCATCTACATCAGTTGAAGATCTTGTGATTGCTACATGAGCATCTTTTATAATATTTAACAGCTCTGTTTTATCTATGTCTGCTGCATATACATAATTTACATCTTCAGTATTTTGAAGTATTTGTAAACCAGCTTCATGTATATGGTCACAAACTACTATTGTATGTTTACTCATTTAAATAATTCCTATTATTTCATTTGATCTTTTAAAATATCACCTAAAGTCATAGATGAATCATCATTAACAGATTTTAAAACTTCTCTTTCTTGTTGTTGCTCTAATCTTTTTACTGATAATCTAACTCTATTTTTTTTAGTATCAATATTTACAATAACAGCTTCAACTTCGTCACCATTTTTAATATCATCAGGATTTAATGGTCCAAAATCTTCATTTCTAATTAATCCATCAAGATTATTTTCTAATTTTATAAAAATACCAAAATCTTTTGTATCTTTAACAGTTCCTTTTACAATATCACCAATTTTATATGTATCTTGGAACCTTTTTGCTGGAGAATCAGCTATTTCTTTAACTGATAATGAAATGTTTTCTTTTTCTTTATCAATTTTGATAATTTTTACTTCAACTTCATCACCTTTTTTAAAGATAGTTTTACATTTAGCATTTGGCTCCCAAGAAGCTTCTTCATTATGTAATAAACCATCAACTTCACCAATTGAAACAAAAGCTCCAAAATCAGTTAAAGTTGCAATTTTACCTTTAATTACATCTCCAACTTTGTGCTCATTAGTAAATTTAGTGAAAGGTTTTTCTTGTAAATTTTTTAGTGATACTCTTAATCTTTTTTGCTCAACATTTAATTCAATAACTTCAACATTGATTTCTTCACCAATTGTTAAAAGTTCTTTTGGATTTTTTAAGTTTTTATTCCATGAAATTTCAGAAATATGTAATAATCCTTCAATATCATTTCCTAAATCAACGAATGCACCATAAGATTCAAAGTTAGAAACAGTTACAGTAATTGTATCACCAACTTCTAATTCATCTTTTATTTCTTCCCAAGGATTAGACAGTGCAGCTTTAATTGATAATGATAAGTGTTGTTTTGCTTTGTCATAAGATAAAACTACAACAGATACTTCATCACCTTCATTGTAGTAATTTGCAGGATTAACAGGACCTTTATAAGAAATTTCATTGTAGTTTACTAAACCATCAATTCCACCTAAATCAACAAACATTCCATAAGAAGTAATTTTCTTAATGATACCATTTACAGGTTCTTTATTTTCTAAAATTTCTGAAACTTTATTGTCTTTTACAGCTTTTGATTCTTCTATTAATTTTTTTCTTGATACAATAATTGAATTTTGAGCTTTATTTACCTTGATAACTTTAGCTTTTACAGTTTTTCCAATTGCACCTTGTGCTTTTAGATAAGATTGTGCCATAGGCATGAAATATTCACAACCATCAGCATCTTCAATTATAAAACCACCTCTTTGTTTAACAGAAATGATTTTACCTTCGATTGTTACATCTTCAAAATCTTCACCATGAGCTTTTACAAAAGCATCAAATTTTTCTTTTTGTAAAACTTTTTTATGTGAAATACTTGGTCTTTCCCCTCTATTTCCCATTAACATAACAGGGATAGTGTCTCCAACTTTATATTTTATTTCACCACCAATTGTAATTTCTGAAATAGCTAATTGACCTTCAATTTTTTGACCAACATCAACTAAAACTCTTTCATTAGTAATTTCAACAATTACACCATCAACCACAGAATTATTTTCTGCATTCTCAAAAGACTCATTTAGCATTTGCTCAAAATCAAAGTCTTCACCTAAATCAATATCTTCGATACCCATTTTATTCCTTCATATTTACCAGTTTTATTAAATGGGAAGATTATACAGAAAATTGACTTAAAACTCTTATTTGAATGATATTATTTTATCTACAACTTGTTGAATAATCCAGTCAGGAGTGCTTGCACCCGCTGTTATACCACACAATTTTTTATTTTCAAACCATGAATTATCTATTTCTATTTCATTTTCAATTAAATATGAATCAGGGCAATTTTCTATACAAATAGAGTGTAATTGTTTTGTATTTGATGAATTTTTACCACCTATTACAATCATAATATCTACTTCTTTTGATAGTTCTCTTGCTGCATCTTGATTTTCAAATGTTGCATCACAAATTGTATTAAATACTCTAACTTCTTTATTTTTTAGAATCAGTGCATTTACAATTTCAAGATATTTTTCTTTTTTTTTCGTTGTTTGTGCAATAGTTGCAATTTTATTATTTTTAAATACAATTTTATCTAAGTCTGAAGTTTCAAGTACAATATGAACATCTTCTTGATCTTCTCCATATGATTGAACACCTTTTACTTCAGGATGATCAGCATCTCCAAAAATAAGAATAGAATATCCTTCTCTTGACATTTTTTTTACTATTTGTTGAGGAGTAGTTACAAATGGACAAGTAGCATTTATAACTTTAGCATTTAGTTTTCTTAAATTTTTTAAATCATTTTTTGGAATACCATGTGTTCTAATAATAACTGTATCATTCTCTTTTACATCATTTAAATTTGTGTATAAACCAACATTAAAATCATTTTTTAATCTATTTATTTCATCTTGATTATGAATTAATGGTCCCATTGTTGAAGAATTTTTGTAATCTTCTGCAATTTTTATGGCTCTTTTTACACCAAAACAAAATCCATAATTAGATGCTAATTTTATTTCCATTATTTACCTTATTTATATAACGAATCTACAATCTCTTTAAAATTTGGAAAAGAAGTTTCTATACATTGAGTATCTTCAATATCCATATCACAATTTAATCCAGCAATTGCAAAACTCATTGCAATTCTATGATCTCCATGAGAATTTATTATTGCTTTTTGCATAATTCCACCGATAATTTCATAACCATCTTCAAATTCTGTATATTCAACACCACAAAGTTTAAGGTTATTTACTACACTTGAGATTCTATCGCTTTCTTTTACTCTTAATTCTTTTGCATTTGAAACTTTTGATTTTCCATTTGCTAAACTCATTGCAATTGAAAGAGCAGGTAATTCATCAATTAACCAAGAAATATTTTCACTAACTTCAACGCCATTTAATTCATTATTGATAACTTCAATATCACCTATTGGTTCATAAATATTTTCTTTTTCAATAAAATTAACTATAACACCCATTCTTTTTAAGACTTCATAAGCTTCAATTCTTGTTGGATTTAATGTTACATTTTTTATTAAAACTTTTGCATTTTTTGTAATTGCTGCTGAAACTGCAAAGAAAAATGCTGAACTAGGGTCAGTTGGAACAGTAATATTTAAAGGTTTTAAATGACCTGTTAGTGGATGAATGTTAATAAATCCTTCAGAATCATTTTCTAAAGTTGCACCCATACCTTTTAGCATTCTTTCTGTGTGGTCACGTGTAAGTTCATTTTCTTTATATCTTGAAATACCATTTGCTCTTAAAGCTGCAAGTATCATTGCTGATTTTACTTGAGCAGAATCTACTGGTGAGTGATAAGTAAATGGTTGAAGTTTTTTTACTCCTCTTATAAATAAAGGAGCTTTATTTCCATTTTCTCTTCCATCAATTAATGCACCAATACTTCTTAAAGGATCAGCTACTCTTTTCATTGGTCTATTTCTTAAATATTTATCACCTGTTAGTGTAAATGCTCCATCAACACTAGCTAATAAACCACAAAAAAGTCTCATTGCAGTTCCAGAGTTTCCACAATCTAAAACATCTGATGGCTCAGTTAATGTTTGTGTTGGAGTTATTTCAACATAACTTCCATCTCTTTTTATTTTTGCACCAAGTTGTTCTACAATACTTAAAGTATTTAAAGTATCTTCGGCTGTTAAATAATTCTTAATATAAGAAGTTTGAGAAGAAAAAAGTGAAAACATCGCACATCTGTGAGATATTGATTTATCACTTGCGATAGAATCTATTTCTATATTAAATGGTTTTGTTAATTTTTTTATACTAAATTTTTCCACTCTTTTCCTTTTTTATTATCTTAATCCGATTGACAATTTCTCATTTAAAACTTTTAAAATCGAATTCATTGTTGTTGTGATATCTTCTTCTTCCATTGTTTTTTCATCATTTTGTAAAACAAATCTAATTGTTAAGCTTTCATTTTCACCTAATTTTTCATCATTATAAATATCAATTAAATTAAATTGTTTGATATTTTTATCATTTAATGAATCAATTGCTTTTTTAATCTCTTTGTATTCTAATGATTTAGGTGTAATAATACTTAAATCTTTTTTTGATGATTGGAATTTTGAATATGAAGTTGTTTTAATAATATCATTTTTGATTGCTTCAAAATCAATCTCTGCAATAAAAGTGTCACTTAAATCATAATCTTCACAAACACTTGGATGTAATTTTGAAATAAATCCTACAACTTTTCCATCAATTAAAACATTTGCATTTTGATATGGATGAATAAAAGAATTATCTATTGAAATCATCGCTTCTAAATCAAATTTCCCAATTGTATTTAATATTTTTTTTGCAAATGAAAAGAAATCAATATTTTTAGGTTTTCCAGCATTTGAAAAATCTTCAAGTTCAGCTGAACCTGTTTGGATAAATGAGATTTTTTTGCTTTCTTGTCTATTTTCATCAAAAACTGTTCCTATTTCAAAAAATGCAGTTGAACGTGCTCCAATTTTAAAATTATTTGCACAAGCTTCAACAAGATTTAAAAGTATAGTTGTTCTAAATGTATTTAACTCTTTTACAATTGGATTGATTAAATCTAATTCATCTCTTACAGTTTTAAATTTATATTTTTCTAAATTTTCTTTTGAAGAAAAAACATAAGTTAATGTTTCAAAGAAACCATTCTCAATAGCTTTAAATCTTAATTTATTTTTTTTGATTAAATCATTTGATGTTTTATTTACTCTATTTACTTCATCAATTTGTAGTGGTTTTGAAATAATATTATCAATACCAATTATTCTAACTATTTCTTCCGTAATATCTGCAATATTTTTTATATCATGTCTATAATAAGGAACTTTTACAACTAAAATATTATCAATTGTATCTTTTACTTCAAATCCTAAAGAAACTAAAATTTTTTCTATATCAATTTTACTTATTTCTTGACCAATAATTGAATTAACTTTTTTAATACTTACATCTAAAGTTAATTTTTCTTTATCTTCTATAAAAGTTTCACTTCCTCTATAAATCAAAGCTCCTGATTTTGAAATAAGGCTAGATAAATAATCAATTCCAAAATCAATATTGGGTTCACTTCCTCTTGAAGCTTTATAATAAACTTCTCCAGTTTTTACTTTGTTTTCAAAAACTTTTTTTGATATTAATTCTGGATTTACATAAGAAGCTTCAATAATAAAATCTGTATCATTTTGATCAATATCATTATGTTCAACACATATTTTACTCAAGGATTCTATTCCATAAACAGTATCAAATCCCTTTTCATCTTTTTTTATATTTAAAATACTTAAATTATTATTTTTTAAAGTTTTTTCTTTTGAGTAGGCATTTAATATCACACCTGTTGAATGTGTAACATAAGTTAAAACATTTTTAATTTCATTATTATCTTGATATTTTCCAATAATCGCTGTTCTAAATTTATATAATAAATTTAATTTAAAATTTGAAAAATCAACAGCTTTAAATGATAAAGATGAATCAATATTACTGTCACATTCTATTTCAAAAACTTGACCAATTCCTAATTCATTATAATTTATTTGTTTATCAATTTCTAATAAAGGGATATTATAATAAGCACTTAATTCTCTAGCAATTCCATAAATACTTAAACAATCTCCTCTGTTTGCTGTTAATCCAATCTCTATTACTGAATCGTTTAATTTCGAGTATTCTTTTAGCTCTTTTCCAAGAATTAATTCTCCAATTGAATTATCTAAAACTAAAATTCCATCATTGATTTTAGGAAGATTAAGTTCAGTAGATGAACAAATCATACCATTTGATTCAACACCTCTTAATTTTGCTTCTTTAATAATAAAGTTATTTCCTAAATCACATCCAACAGTTGCAACTGGAACAAATTGATCTACATCTACATTTTTTGCACCACAAACAATTTGTACAGTTCTATCACCTAAATCAACTTGACAAATATTTAGTTTATCTGCATCAGGATGCTTAACTTTTTCTAAAACTTTTCCAACAACAACTTTTTCTGCAACTGAAAAATTTTCTACACTATCAACTTCAAGACCAATAGAGTTTAATGTTTTACAAATTTCATCTGATGAAATTTTAGAAATATCAATAAATTCTTCTAACCAACTTTTTGTAATAATCATTTGAATTGTCCTAATAATCTTGTATCACTTTCAAATAGTGATCTTAAATCTCCAATATTGTGAATTAGCATTGCAAATCTTTCTATACCTAATCCAAAAGCATAACCTGATTTATTTTCATAGCCAACAGCTTTGAAGACATTTTCATCGACAACACCACATCCTAATACTTCAAGCCAACCTGTATGTGAACAAACTCTACAACCTTCTCCTTTACAAAATACACAAGAAATATCAACTTCTGCACTTGGTTCAGTGAATGGGAAAAATGAAGGTCTAAATCTAACTTCAACATCTCCAAACATATGCTGTAAAAATTCAACTAAAACATGCTTTAAATTTGCAAATGAAACTTTATCTGCTTCATCTACAACTAACGCTTCAATTTGATGAAACATTGGTGTATGTGTAATATCAAAATCTCTTCTAAAAACTGTTCCTGGAGCAATCATTCTAATAGGAGTTTTTTGGCTTAACATTGTTCTAATTTGTACAGGAGAAGTATGAGTTCTTAATAATGTGTAATCTTTATTATAAAATGTATCTTGCATATCTCTAGCTGGATGATATTTAGGTAAATTTAAAGCTTCAAAATTATGAAAATCATCTTCAACTAAAGGACCTTCTTCTACTGCAAAATTTAGATTTTGAAAATATCTAATTATTCTATCCATAGTTTCAACAACAGGATGAGTTGCTCCACAAGATAATTCATTATTAAATCTTGTTACATCAATTTTTTCTTTTTCTAATTTTTTATTTAAAGCTTCTTTTTCTAAAACAATTTTTTTTGTTTCTAAAGCTTCTGTTATTAGGCTTTTTTGTTTATTTAAATTTTCTGCAAAAATTTTTTTTTCTTCGTTTGGTACACTTTTCATTTTAGCAAATTCTAAAGTTAAAATACCTTTTTTACCTAAAGTATCAATTCTTAAATTTTCTAACTCTTCAAGTGAAGCTGCATTGGCAATTTTTTCAATCCACTGTGTCACTTTTTTCTCCCTAAATATATAAATAATTATTGTTGATTTAAATTATTTGTATCTGTATTTTTGGGATTATACTTAAAGATTTATTAGAGTTTGGTTATAATATTTTACTATTTAATTTCAAGGAAAAAGAATGTGTATATTCTGTAAAATTGTAAAAGGTGAAATACCAAATCAGACTATTTTAGAAGATGAAAATTTTTTAGCATTTAATGATATTAATCCAACAAGAAAAATTCATGTTTTAATTATTCCAAAAGAGCATTACGATTCATTTGACGTTATTCCCCCAAATATTATGTCTGGTATGACTGAATTTATCCAAAAAGTTGCTTTAAAACTAGATGTAAAAGAGAGTGGTTATAGATTAATTACAAATATTGGTAAAGATGGTGGACAAGAAGTACATCATTTACATTTTCATTTAATTGGAGGAGAGCCAGTTGGAAGGCTTGTAAGAGATAGACAAGATATGTAATTCTTGTCTATGTTATTTTTCTTCTTGAAAAGAACCTAAGTTCATTATTTTTTCATATTTTTTTTGAGATCTTTGCGCTGGAGTTAATTTTTGTAATTCTTCTAAAGAAGTTAAAAAATATTCTTTTAGAGCTAATATTGCTTCATCTCTTTGTCTATGTGCACCGATTAGTGGTTCATTTATAACATCATCAATTAAATTTAAATCTTTTAGATTTTCTGCTGTTATCTTTAGTGCATTTGCTGCTGTTTCAACTTTTGCAGGATCATTCCATAAAATTGCACTACAACCTTCTGGTGAAATAACTGCATATACTGAATATCTCATCATTGCAAGTTTATCTGCAACTGATATTGCTAATGCTCCTCCTGAACCACCTTCTCCTATTACAACAGAAATAGTTGGTGTAGTTAAGTCAGCAAATTCATAAAGATTTTTAGCAATTGCTTCACTTTGATTTCTTTCTTCTGCACCAATTCCTGGATATGCACCTGGAGTATCAACTAATAATAATATAGGAATTTGAAATTTATCTGCCATTTTTGCAGCTCTTAATGCTTTTCTATATCCTTCAGGACTTGGCATACCAAAATTTCTGAAAAGTTTATCTTTTGTTCCTCTTCCTTTTTGTTCTCCAATAACTAATACTTTCTGTGTTCCAATATATCCAAGATAACATACTATTGCATGATCATCAACATAATGTCTATCACCATGAATTTCATAAGAGTCTGTTAATAATCCAGAAATATAATCTAATGCATAGGGTCTATCTGGATGACGAGCAAGTTGTAATTTCTGATAGTCATTTAAGTTTTTAAAAGTTTTTTCAACTTCTTTTTCTAATTTTTTTTCTAAAATCTCTACTGCATGTTCATCAGCTTTAGTTTTAGCAATTATTATATCTTCTTCAATTTTTTTGATTTTATCTTCAAATTCTAGGTAAGCTGCCAAAGTTTTTCCTTAAAAAAAAAAGAGCCAACTTTAAATTAGCTCTTTAATAGTTAGGTTTGTTTAAATTTATTTAATATACTTTTTAAAAATAACAGAACCGTTTGTTCCACCAAAACCAAAATTATTACTCATTACAGTAGTTAATTCAGCTTTTCTTGCAATGTTAGGTACAATATCTATATCACAATCAGGGTCTTGATCATCAACATTAATTGTTGGAGGGATAATACCATCATTTAATGCTTTTATAGCCATAATAGCTTCAATAGCACCAGCCGCACCTAAACAATGACCAATTTGTCCTTTTGTCGAAGAAACTGGAGGACAATTTTCTTTTCCACCAAATAATTCTTTAATTGCTGCCGTTTCATTTTTGTCTCCAACAGGAGTTGATGTACCATGTGCATTAATATAATCAATTTTTGGATACTCTCCCGTAATATTTTTAACCATTTCAAATGCAGCTTTCATTGCTCTTAGTGGACCATCTATAACAGGAGAAGTAATATGATTTGCATCACCTGACTCTCCAAATCCAATAATTTCACAATAAATTTTTGCATCTCTTGCTAATGCAGATTCTAAGTCTTCAATTACAAGTGCCCCTGCACCTTCTCCCATAACAAAACCATCTCTGTCTTTATCAAAAGGTCTTGAAGATTTTTTAGGTTCATTATTTCTTGTTGATAATGCTTTCATTGCAGCAAATCCACCAACTCCTGCACCACAAATTGCACTTTCTGCACCAACAACTAAAATTCTATCTGCACCATTTAACATAATAGTTTTAACACCATCATTTAATGCATGAGTAGAAGCTGCACAAGCTGTAACATGAGCTAATGAAGGACCTTTTAGATTATGTTCAATAGAAATAAATCCACTTAACATATTTGCTAAAGAAGAAGGAATGAAAAATGGTGATATTTTTCTTGAACCTTTTGTTTCACAAACTACTGAGTTTTTTTCAATTGTTGATAATCCTCCAATACCTGAACCAGAAATAATACCAAATCTTTCAGCAATTGATGAGTCAACTTTTTTATTTTCTTGTGTTACATATCCTGAATCAATCATAGCTTCAAGCGCTGCTTTTATACCTAGTTGTATAAATCTATCAGCTTTTTTAACTTCTTTTTTATCCATAACTGTAGTTGGATCAAAATCTTTTACTTCTCCAGCTATCTGAACTGAGAAATCACTTGCATCAAATAGTGTTATAGTATCTATACCACAAACTCCATTCACAACTGCTTCGAAAGAATCTTTTACGTTATGTCCTGTTGAATTAATAGTACCTATACCTGTTACAACAACTCTTCTCATTTAAATATGCTCCATGTTAATTATTTGAATTATTCAATCTTTTTACAAAAAACTCAATAGTTTAAATATAAATAGAAGAGGTTATCTTCTATTTAAAGCGTATAAATTACGCGTTATTTTCGATGTATTTTATAGCATCAGCAACAGTTAAGATTTTTTCAGCATCTTCATCTGGGATTTCAATGTCAAATTTCTCTTCTAAAGCCATAACAAGTTCAACTACATCTAGTGAATCAGCACCTAAATCTTCAATGAATTTTGAATCTTCTTTTACTTCTGCTGGATCACAATCTAATTGCTCAACAACTACTGCTTTTACATCATCTAATAATGCCATATTTATTTCCTTTTATAAATTTATCTTTGTATTATAACAAAAAAGTTTTTAAAAACTCTTTTAAATTATATATTTAAACTTTTTAATAAAATATTAAACGTATAATCCACCATTAACTTTTAGTATTTCTCCTGTAATATATGAAGAATGATCACTTAATAAGAATGCGACAGCATCAGCGATTTCACTAGGGTTTCCAAATCTTGAAAGAGGAATATTTTTTTCATATTCTGCTTTTATTTCTTCTTTTAATTCATGAGTCATATCTGTTTGAATAAATCCAGGAGTTACAGCATTATATCTAATACTTCTAGCTGCAGCTTCTTTTGCAAAAGATTTAGTCATGGCATTTAGTCCACCTTTTGATGCTGAATAATTAGTTTGTCCAGGATTTCCCATTTCTCCAACAATTGAAGAGATATTAACAACTGAACCAAATCTTTTTTTCCCCATTACCTTTAAAGCTTCTCTACAACCAATAAATGCAGAAGTTAAATTTGCATTTATTACATCATTAAAATCAGCAACACTCATTCTTAAGGCTAATTTATCTTTTGTAATACCTGCATTATTAACTAAATAAGATAATTCTCCATCTGCGTCAACAATTGTTTTAATTGCATTTGAAAACTCTTCTTCATTAGTCACATCTGCTTTTATAATAGCTGCTTTTCCGCCTGCTATTTCAATATCATTTTTGATTTTTTCAGCAGCTTCAGCTCCACTTCTGTAATTAATCCAAACTTTTAGTCCAAAATTTGCAAGTGTTTTTGCTATTTCTGCCCCAATTCCTCTACTTGCACCTGTAACTAATACATTAGAACCTGAAAATTTCATTTTAATCCTTTTATTTTTACATAAACTATATATTATAGCAATAATTTACAAATAAATATATTAGGAGTTTAAACTCCTCTTTTATTATTCCAAACTCTTATATGTAATCTATCACAATATTTATATCCATTTTCAATGGCCATATTTATTACATCTTCACAATTTTTATTTATTTCATCAGCTGTATCACCTAGTGGCATTAAATAAACTTCACATTTTGGAATACCATTTAAAATATCTTTTATTTCATTTTTTGCATTATTTAAAAAATCTTTTCCAATTACAAATTTTAAATAAGAATCATTTGAATTAGTAAGAATTTTTGTTAATGTTTCTTTATTTATTCTTTTTTTTAAAGGTTCTAATGAATTACTTAATTTTACGCTCATAGAAAAAAGAATATTTCTTTGGTAGTCATATTCAAAGTTTAAGTTTAAAGAAGCATTTGTTTCAATAGTAACTTTATGACCTTCATTTATATAATGCTTAATTAATTTCTGAAATTCTTCTTTATTCCAATATAGTAGTGGCTCTCCACCAGTTATTACAATATCTATTTTGTAATTATAAGGGAATTTATTTATTAATTTATTTACTTCTTTAACTATTTCTTCATAAGTTTTATATTTTGTCCATGTATCTTTAAATTCTGTATCAACAGCAAAATACGAATCACAAGCACATTTTTTTATACCACTTGGAGTTTCATATTCAACAGCAAATCCTTCACATTTAAAATTACATTTTCCAAATCTTATAAAAATTGAAGGTGTACCTACTAATTTACCTTCACCTTGGATTGTAGGTCCAAAAATCTCATTTATTTCAAGCATAAAAGGTACTTTTACTTTTTGGAGTTTCTAAAAATTCTACATGAGAAACTTTTATTCCTAATTTTTCCATTTTATTTTGAACAATATTTAAAAACCAGGCGGATAAATTTTCACTCGTAGGAACAAAATTTACTATTACATAACCTTCATAAAGTTCTTTTATATGCGATTCTAGATTATTGAATTTTGTTAAATTTACTAAATAATAATTTTCATCATATTTAATTAATTCATTTTTGTCTATGTGTGGAAGTAAAGTTGAAAATAAAGGATCATTTATATCTAAAATAAATTTATGATCTAATACATCATCTAAAAAAGCTTTAAACCAATTTAGATGTTTAAAATCTGTAACCATTCCATCATTAAGTTTTGTTGCTTCAAGATATACTAAAATTTTTCCTTGATGTCCATGTAAATGTCTACATTTTAAACATCCATCTAACGAAAATTCTACATCTAATGTTTGAGACCAAACTCTGTGTCCATAACAAAAATCAAACTCTTTTGATATTTTCCACATCATTATAAATTTACCTTATAAGTAATAGGATCAATTTGATTTGCTAAGTTAAATCCATTTAATCTTAATCTACAAGAATCACAAACCCCACAGGCTTCATCTTCTTCTTTATAACATGACCAAGTATGAATTAATGGAACATTTAATCTCAAAGCTTCTTCAACAATTTGCGCTTTTGATAAATGAACTAATGGAGTTTTTATTTCGATTGAAGTTTCTTCTCTTGTTCCTTGATTTATTGCTTTTGAAATATCATTTATAAACTCTTCTGTACAATCTGGATATCCTGAACTATCTTCTTGTACAACACCAATATACATTGCTGTTGCTTTTTCTTTTTCTGCAATTGCAGCTGTAATTGAAAGAAAAATTCCATTTCTAAATGGAACGTAAGTTATAGGAACACCTGCTTCTAATCCATTTGTGGGAACATCTATAGATTTATCAGTTAAGGCACTTGCACCAATTTGAGTGAAAAATGGAATATCAATTTCATATTTTTCTAAAATTCCCAAATCATTACAAATATCTCTAAAAGCTTTTAATTCTCTATTTTGTGTTCTTTGTCCATAATTAAAATGAACAGCAATTATTTCATATCCATCTTTTTTAGCAATATAAGAAGCAAGAGTTGAATCCATACCTCCACTTAAAATACAAATTGCTTTTTTAGTTGTTTTGTTATTCATATGTTAAAAAATCCTTTTTATTATCCGTAAAAAATTTCCAATTTATTGGTAATATTTTAATAATGCTATTTTTATTTATTTTTTCAACGTCATCGTTTATTACAATGATTGAATTTGAAGTGCTTAATGTAGAAACCATACCTGGCGATCTTTTTTGTGATATATTAAAATATTCACCATCAAAAAAACCTGGTAAAACAGTAATTCTTCCTTTTTTAGTTTTAAAATCTTCTGCAATTTTAGCAAAAATAAAATTATGATAAATATTTTTTGAACCTAAAAGTTTTTGAATAATTAATTTTCCAAATAATTCAAAAATTAAAGCAGAAGCCAATGGATTACCCGGTAGATTTAGAATGTAAGAGTTTTTTATTTTGCCAAAAACTGTTGGTTTGCCTGGTTTTATTTTTATACCATCAAAAATAGTTTCAAAATCTAGTTCTTTAAATGCTTCTTTTGTAAAATCTGCATCTCCTACTGAAACTCCACCAGAAGTTATAATTAAATCTGCATCTAACGAATTTGTTATTAATTCTTTTATTGCTTTAATTGTATCTTTTGCTTGTCCTATAAATGTAACATCACAACCTAACTCTTTTGCTCTTGCTATAAATGTTGGAGTATTTGAATTGTAAATCTGATAATCTTCTATTTTTTCATAATGAAGTTTTAATTCTTCACCACTTGAAAAAACAATAATTTTAGGTTTTTGATAAACTTTTATATGAGAAATTCCTTGACTTGCAAGAAGAGTTATTTTAGAAAAATTTATTTCTTCACCTTCTTCTATCAAAATTTCATCTTTTTTAATATCTTCTCCAATATATCTAATATGTTGAAATTCTTTTATATTTTGTAAAATTTTTATTTTATTGTTGGGCAATTCTTCCACATCTTCTTTTGGAACAATAGCTGTTGTATTTTCAGGGATTTTTGCTCCGGTCATTATTTTTATACAAGTGTTTTTTTCTATCAAAGTATTGTTGTTATCACCTGCAAAAATAGTATCAATTATTTCTAATTCTTCTTTTTTCTCTTCATAAATAATTGCATAACCGTCCATTGCTGAATTATTATATTTTGGTAAAAAACTTGTCGCGATTATCTGGCTAGCACAAATTCTTGATAAACAATTTTCAATAGGTAAAATTTCATATTTCAAAATTGTTTTGATATTTGAAATTAGTTCTAATGTATTTTGTACTGCTAGAGCCATATTTATCCTTTTTAGTTAAAATAAAAACTTATGACAAGTTAGATATAATACCAAAATTTTTTAAAAGTGAGATAAACAAATATGGAATTAATGCAAAGCGCAATTCAAAGCCATGTATATTCAATATATTTTTTTTTAGCAATTATGTTATTTAATTTATATTCAGTTACAAGAGAGAAAAATTTCATAATTTTAGCAAAAAGACTAAAATTTATGACACCTTTATATCATCTAACAAATGCTATAGTTATTTATACGGGGACAATAGTTGCTTTTTATGCACAAACTTTTAGTTTTACAATTGCTTTAATGATTCCTACATCAATTTTTTTATTGGTAATTGAAATAAAGAGATATAAAAAGATGAGAGTTATTAAACATGATCAAATTGAACTTCAAAATGATTTTTATAAATATGCAAAAAAAATTTATACAATTGAAATTTCATTATTAATTGCTGTTTATATTATAAGTAAGGTGTTTTAATGCAATTCACTTATGATGAATTTTGTGGTGGGAATATTTTAGAAATAAAAGATGAAGTTTATAACTATTTAATAAAAGCAAGACGTCATAAGATTGATGATGAAATATATTTTAGAAATTTGAAAGATGAAAATATATATTTGTACAAGATTGTTTTAATTGATAAAAAAAAGGCAGTTTTGAATTTAATTTTTAGTGAAAAAAAAGTTTTAATAAATCAAAAAAAGTTACATCTTGGTTGGTGTGTTATTGATCCAAAAACTATTGAAAAATATATACCTTCATTAAATGAATTAGGAGTTGATAAAATTACTTTTATATATAGTGATTTTTCTCAAAAAAATTTTAAAATTAATATTGAAAAATTAGAAAAAATTCTTATAAATTCTTCTTCTCAATGTGGTCGTTCAGATATTATAAAACTTGATGTTTGTAAAAATTTAGATGAATTTTTAAAGAACAATAAAGATATACATTTTCTAGATTTTTCTAATAAATTAATTGATGAAAAAAAAGATGAAATAAAAACATTAGTTATTGGTTGTGAGGGTGGTTTTTCTAAAAACGAAAGAGAAAAATTTAATATAGATTATATTGTTGGATTTGAATCAAATTTGATATTAAGAAGTGAAACAGCAATAATTGCAGCTACTTCTAAAATGATTTTATAAATAAAGAAGAAGATAAACATAAAGTTTATCTTCCTAAGCTTTTTACCAATTTCTTACAATCGAGTGACAGCTTGAACATGCATTTAACATATCTGAATAAGAATTTGTAGCATTTATAAATGCTTTATTTTCAATGTTAGCTTCTAAGCCAGCAATATCTAAAGCTATTCTTTTTGAAGCATTTTCTGCAACATTTACCATATGTTTTTTATTTTCAGGTAAATATTCAGTAATTATTTTTTTATCTGAAAAAAGAGCATTTCCTTCTTTTACAAGTTTAGTTCCTTCTTTTACTAATTCAAGATTATTATTTAAAAAACCTTGTTGAATTTGAGTCATACCTTTTTCCATAATCGACATAGATTTTTGCATAACATCATTTGCACTTAATGATACAAATGCTAAAGATGAAGCAAGTAATATTTTTATTAATTTCATTTATTTTCTCCTAATTATAAAGAAAAGTTCTTAATGAACTTCTCTCCATTTACTTGCTTTCCATAAGAATGCAAAGATTGCAAAAATTACAAGATAGATTAAGAATTTAGGTCCTAATTCTTCTCTTTGAGCTTTTTTACTATCACCAACTTCTTCTAAATATGCAACAACTTGAGCTTGAGATTCTTCTGTTAACCCAACTCTAGGCATTGCTGTACCTTCTAGAAGTTTTTGTGGATCATTAACAAATGTTTCTAAATAGTGATGACCTCTACTTCTAATCATTTGTGATAAATCAGGAGGTAATTTACCCATGTAATGTTTAATATTATCATTTGGAGTAAATGCAGCCATTGATCCACCTTTCATATCAGCATATTTGATAGAGTGACATCTTTGGCAAGCATCTGTAAATACTTCTTTATTTGTCATTTCTTTTGGTGCAATCGATTGTAAATAAGCTACCATATCTGCAATTTCTTGTGGTTGCATCCAGTTGAATTGAGGCATTGGATGAACTTTTCCATCAACAAATTTATGAGCTGTTTTTGATGCTTTTGCTGGATCTTTAATAAATGCAGCTAAATAATCAGCATTATAAAGTTTTCCTGCACTTCCTAAATCAGGAGGAGTTACACCATAAGCTGCAGATGAACTTGCATTATCCATAACTTGTGGAAAACCTTTTGATTCAATTGCGTGACAAGCAGTACAATTTGAAGTAACTAGAACTTCTCCATTTGCAACATTACCTTGTAAACCTTTAACATCAGCTACATCTTCTTTTGTATCAGAAAATGTAAAATCTGCAGGAGCAACATGAGGATGCATAACTGAATGAGCATATGGCTCAACTCCCCAGTAAGTAATAAGTGTTAAAACTACTACTACTGCTAGTATTTTTAATTCTCTCATAGTGAACCCCTTTTCTTAGCATCAATTTTACTGATAATTGGTAATATAATAAATAATAAGATAAATGAAACTGCTGCAAAGAATCCTACCCATGCATTTGTACCTGTTGGAGGTAATTTTCCATAAACAGTTAATACAATTAAGTCAACCATTAATAACCAGAACCAAACGAAGAAAGCTGGTCTTTTATGTGCTGGTAAAATTTTTGGATCTCTATCTAACCAAGGTAATAATAAGAAAATAACATTTGCAAAAGCAAAAGCGATTAATCCAATATCAAATGCTTTAAATCCTGCAATATCAAAGAAGAAACCTCTTAATACTTCATATGACCATAAAAAATACCATTCTGGATAAATATGAGCAGGTGTAACCATATTATCTGCTGGATCAAAGTTTACTGGATCCATTGCAAAGTTATAATGGAAGAATACTAAGTAAAAATAGAAAATTAAGAAAATTCCTAGAACTGCTAAATCTTTAGAGATAAATATTGGCCAGAAAGGAATAACTTTTGATTCTTTTTTATTTCCAGATAAATATTTTTCAGCTTCAGCATCAAAATCAAATTCATCAGAAGATTGGTTGTTAACGTGAGGAATTCTTAACGTATAGAAGTGTAAACCAATAATTCCCATAATAGTAATTGGTAATAAGAATACGTGTAACATAAAGAATCTTGTTAATGTAGCATCAGCAACGTTAAAGTCACCTCTAATCCAAACAACAAGTGCATCTCCAATAACAGGAACTCCACCAAATAAGTTAGTAATAACCATTGCAGCCCAGTAAGACATTTGTCCCCAAGGTAACATATATCCAGAGAATCCAGCAGCTGAGAATGTCATAAATAATAACATACCAGAAATCCAAATCATTTCTCTACCTTGTTTGTAAGAACCATAATAGATTCCTGTAAACATGTGAATATAAATAATTAAGAATACAACAGAAGCTGCAACACCATGCATATGTCTAAATAACCAACCAAATGCAACTTCTTGCATGATTGTATAATTTACAGAATCAAATGCTAAGTTAACATCTGGTTTGTAATACATCATTAAGAATAAACCTGAAATTACTAAAATACCAAAAGTTGTAGCTAGTAATACTCCCATCGCCCATAAGAAGTTAATATCTTTTGGAATCCAATATTCAGTCATCATAACTTTGTTGAATGTAGTTAGATTTAATCTTTGGTCTAACCATTCTCCAACAGAGTTAGCTTTTTCAAATTTTGCCATTCATAACTCCTTATGCTTTCAATGTTTCAGCAATTTTTTTATATTCAGGTCCTTCTTCTCCTAAAACAATAGAAGTTCCATTAACACTAAATGGTGGTAAATCAAGTGGTCTTGGTGGTGGTCCAAATGTTTGTTTTGCACTTGAATTATATTCTCCTCCATGACATGCACATTTCCATGTATCTTTTTTCCATGCAGGAATACAACCTAAGTGAGTACATAACCCAATTGCAATGATAAATCTATCTTCTCCAATGTGTAAATCTCTAGCAGATTGTTCCATTTCAGCAGTTTTCTTTAATACAAATATAGGTTTCCCTCTCCATACAAAAGTTTCAGGTTCTCCAGCTTTTAGTGTAGTAAGATCAACAGTTGTAAATCCACCAGCTAATACGCTTGGAAGAGGATCCCATACTTGTTTCATACCAACAAGTGAGGCTGCACCACCTACTGCAGCAACTGCAGCAAATGAGTAACCAAGAAAATCTCGTCTATTTGTTTCTTTAGACATATTTGGCTTCCTTTTTTTTAATTTTAGAATTTGACTATTATATTACGGAATTACTTAAAATGTATTGATTTAAGTCATAACAGATGGTTTTTATAGTATTTTTTGTGAAAAAATTACACACTATTAAATAAGTGTTTTTGAGGATTTTTATTAGAAAATCTTATGATTTTCTAATAAAATTAACTATTTCAGATTCAATATTTTCTTTATTAATAACTAAAGAGTGATTGATTTTTGCATTAAATAAGTCTTTAATACTTTGAGGTAAATTTGCATTATATTTTGTAGAAATTTCTTCTAAAGCTTCTTTATCAGTATATTTAACAGAATTTTGATTTAATGCATTTAATACAGTTGGTGAGAATTTTGTCCATTCTGCAGTTGAATAAATAACTGTTTTTAAAGGTTTTTCTCTTAACTCATTATATGCTTTTATACAAGTCGCAGTGTGAGGATCCATTAGATATCCAGAGTCTAAAAACTCTTTTATTGTTCTTGTACCAAAAGTATCATCAGAATAAACAGCCGAGAAGTATTTTTTTAGTACATTTGTTTCATTTTCACTCATTTTGAAGATTTTTTTCTCATTTAAATCTTCCATTAACTCTTTAGTTCTATTTGCACCAAATAAAGAATAAATTACTCTTTCAATATTTGAAGATTTTAAAATATCCATTGCAGGAGATTTTGTCAATTTAAGTTCTTTATCTCTAATATCATAAACACCTGTATTTATCCATTCTGTAAGTATATTGTTTTCATTTGAAGCTACTAAAAGTTTTTCGATAGGTAATCCCATTTCTAAAGCATAAAATGCTCCTAAAACATTTCCGAAGTTTCCACTTGGAACTACTAAATATATTTTTTCACCTAATGTAATTTCATCTTGTTTTAAAAGTTGAATATATGACCAGAAATGATAGATTATTTGGAATATTATTCTTCCAAAGTTTACTGAATTTGCAGCACTTAGTTTGATATTGTCTTTTTCTAATTCTTCTTTAAAAGTTTTTGAAGCAAGTAGATTTTTAAGTGCACTTTGGGCATCATCAAAGTTTCCTTTTATTCCTAAAACTTTTAAATTTTTTCCATCTTCACAAACCATTTGTAATCTTTGAACATCAGAAGTTCCACCATCTGGATATAAACAGACAACTTGAATGTTTTCCTTATTTTTAAAAGTATTAAGAGCAGCTGGCCCTGTGTCTCCTGAAGTTGCAGCAAGAATTAGATATTTTTCATCTCTTTTTTTTGCAATTGAAGAAAGAATTGAACCAAAAGGTTGTAAAGCCATATCTTTAAATGCACGTGTAGGTCCATGGTATTGCTCATGAACAAACAAATCTTTTTTTACTTTTATAACTGGACAAGGATTTTGTGGATTGTCAAAGTTATCATATAAATCTAAAGCTTTATTGATTTCATTTTCATCAATATCAATTTCAAAAGCTTTTAAAATATCATAAGCTAACTCTTTGTAGCTTTTATTTACGTGATTTTGAATAAAATTTTCTTCTAATTTAGGTAAATATTCAGGTACGTATAATCCACCAAAAGATGTACTTGGATTTAATATTGCTTCACTAAATGGTACTTTAATTGGTTTAATACCATCATTTCCTCTTGTTTCTATAAAATTCATAATGCCCCTTAATTTTCTAATAATTTTTCTAAATCTATACCATTATTTGGGTTATCTTTTCTGATAAATTGTGTTCCAATTCCATCACTTGTAAATAACTCTAATAAAATTGAGTGTTCAACTCTTCCATCAATAATGTGAGCTTTATTTACGCCATTGTGTATAGCATCAATACAAGAATCAACTTTTGGAATCATTCCACCAGCGATTGTTCCATCTTTTTTATAGTTTTCAACACTCTCTTTATGTAAAGTTTGAATTAATTTTCCTTCTTTATCTAAAACACCAATAGTGTCAGTTAAAAATAAAACTTTTTGAGCGCCAACAGCAACAGCAATTTCACAAGCTGCAACATCAGCATTTATATTAAATCCAGGATGATTTGGTTCAGCACTATCCGCAATTGGTGCTATTACTGGAATAAATCCTTCTTTTATAAGATTATTTATAAGTGTGCCATTTACTTTTGTGATTTCTCCTGTATAACCAAATCTTCCACCATCTTTTGGAATAGCATTTATAATACTAGAATCTTTTCCTGAAATTCCAATAGCTTTTGCTCCATGATGATTTAATAAAGAAGTGATATTTTTATTGATTTCTCCACTTAAAACCATTTCAACAACTTTCATACTATCTTCACATGTAACTCTATGTCCATCCACAAATGAAGAAGGGATATTTAATTTTGTTAAAAGTTCAGTTATCCTTGCTCCTCCACCATGAACAATAATAGGTTTTATTCCTAAAAGAGATAATAAAACTATATCTTCAGCAAATTTATCTTTTAAATCAGGACTTGTTTGTGCTGAGCCACCATATTTAATAACGATTGTTTTTCCGAAGAATTTTTTAATATATGGAATTGCATCAAGAAGAGTTTTAACTTTATAATGTTTATCTATTTTATCTATCATATATAATCCTAAAAGATTTTTAAAGCAAGATTATATCTAAAAGTATCTTATTAACTAAAATGAAATAGTTACTTTAGTATTATTCTTTTATGAAAAAATATTTAGCTTTAAAAGCCAGTGCAGGAAGTGGTAAAACATTTGCACTTACGGTTCGTTATATCACTTTGTTGTTACTTGGCGCAAAACCAAATGAAATTTTAACTCTGACATTTACAAACAAAGCTGCAAATGAAATGAGTGAAAGAATATATAAAACACTTCTTACTTTAGGTGATGATGAAGCATATTTAAATGCTATTATTGAACAATCAAATCTCTCAAAAGAAGAGATTTTAGGGAAAAAAGGTTTTTTAGTAAAATCATTTTCAAGTGCGAATTTATCAATATTTACTATTGATAAATTTGTAAATAAGATTTTAAGAGAGTTTTGTGGATATATTGGTATTTCAGATGATTTTGAAATAAAAGAAGATGATATTGAAACTCTTAGTTTAAAATTTTTAGAATCACTTGATTTAAAACAGTTTGAAACATTGATAGATTTTTCTCATTATGAAAAAAAGAAATTTAATTCACTTTTTGAACTTTTTAAAACACTTTTAGAAAAAAATGAAAAAATAAATATTTTAAATATTGATGCTAAATTAATAGATTTTCAAAAAGAGAAAGTTTTAGAAAATGCTTTTAAAATAAAAGAGTTTATTTTAAATTGTAGTGTTGCAAGCCCAAGTGCAAAAAAAGCTGTTGATTTTGAGAAATTTGATGATTTATTTGGAAGAACATGGCTTGAAAAAGATTGTTTAGCTGAATATTCTTATTTTAAAAAATGTGCAAATGAAACAATTGAATCATATTTTATAGAGTTAAAAAAAGAGATAACAATATATTATAAAATAAGAGCAGGGTACAGTTTAAATAAATTATTTGAACTCTATTTAATGTTTAAAGATTTTAAATTTGAGTTTAACAAAAATAAAAACTATTTAGAATTTAACGATATTTCAAATTTAGTTTATGAATTATTATCTACCAAAATTGACAAAGATTTTTTATATTTTAGACTTGATTCAACATATTCACATATTTTGATGGATGAGTTTCAAGATACTTCTCTTTTACAATATAAGATTTTAGAACCTTTAATAAAAGAGATACTTTCAGGTGATACAACGAAATTTAAAACATTTTTTTATGTTGGGGATACAAAACAATCTATTTATAGATTTAGAGGTGGGAAAAGAGAACTTTTTGATTATGTAGCAAATACAAATAAAGTTTTAGAAGTTGAAGTTTTAAATACAAATTATCGTTCATGTGAAAATATCATTTCATATGTAAATTCACTTTTTTTAAATCTTGTTAACTATGAATATTATGAACAAGAATCAGTTGCAAAAGATGGTTATGTTGAAGTTTGTGAAGATGAAGCATTAGATGAAGAAGAAAAATTTGTAAACATTGCAAAAAAGATTGAAGAGTTGATTAATTTGGGAGTTAATCCAAATGATATATCAATTTTAACTTATACAAATGATGATGTTTTATCTTTATATTATTATTTAAAACAGAAGTTTCCTGATATGAAAATATCAACTGAAATGACTTCAAAATTAATAAATCAACAAAATGTAAAAGCAGTTATTAATGCTATGAAATATCTTTATTTCAAAGAAGAAATTTACAAAGAGAATGTAAATGCACTTATTGGAAAAGAGATATTAAATGAATTGGATTTACAAATTGAATTGGAAGAAAAATCTGTTCAAGAAATTATAAAAGAGTTATCAAAAAGATTAAAAATCATAGATGAAAATGTTGTTAAATTAATTGAAGTGAGTTCACCTTTTAATAATATCGTAGATTTTGTTTATGAGATAGATAAATTAGATGCAAATATGGAAAATAGTGAATCAGTTGGACTTCAAATATTAACTATTTTTAAATCGAAAGGTTTAGAGTTTCATACTGTTATTTTACTTGATAGAATTAAAAGAAAAAATGTAGATAAATCTTCACTTTTATTTGAGTATGAAAATCTTGAACTAAAAAATATTTTTTACAAAATAAAAGGTTATGAAAATTTTGACAAAGATTATGAAAAAGCAATTGCAAAAGAAAAGGCACTTAGTTTAGAAGATGAAATAAATATTTTATATGTTGCAATGACAAGAGCCAAAAATAATATGATTATATTTAAAAAAGTAAAATCTTCTGTTTTTGATATTTTAAATATGAATGTTTGTAAAATTGGAAAAATTAAAGAGAGCATTAATCTTGTAATAAATAAAGATGAAAAAAATATTGTTTCATATACTCCATTAGATTTAGGAACACAAGAAAAACAAATCTCAAAAGAAAAAGAGTTAGAAGTTGACCATTTACATGCAAAATATTTTGGATTGGCAACTCACTATTGTTTGGAAATGATGACAAAATTTGATGAAAATAATTTAGACTATTCTATGGATTTAGTTCAAACTAGATATTCAAACTATTTAAGTGAAGAAGATTTTTTTGATATAAAAAATAGATTGAGATTTTTATTGAATGACATAACTTTTAAATCTTTATTAGAAAATTCAATGTTTATTTCAGAGCAATCTTTGATTTATAAAGAAGAGATAAAGATTATAGATTTACTTTTATTTAAAGAAGATTGTTTTTATATTATTGATTATAAAACAACAAAAGAAGAACTTGATGAACATAAAGTTCAAGTTTCATATTATAAAAAAGCTATAAAAGAGATATTTCAAACATCAAATGTGAAATCATATCTAGTATATTTAAAACCTAATAGTTGTACACTAAAAGAAATTTAAACAAAATATCTAATAGATGCAAAACCATAGGCTTTTGTATTTTCTATTTTAGAGATTTGTTCTTCTGAAACTATCCCTCCAAGAGCAATAATCTTTATATCTTTATATAAGTTTGTTGCTTCTTCTAATTTTTCTATCCCTTTAGGTTCACCTTTATTTGGTGTATTAAAAATAGGAGAGAAAGTAATCGCATCTGCCTTTAATTTTATAGCTTCTTCAATCTCTAAAAAAGTGTGACAAGAGATAATTGTAAAAAGATTTTTTTCTTTTGCTTCTTTGATTTTATCAAATTGTTTTGAATTTAGATGAACTCCTGTTGCACCAAGCTTTTTAGCTAACAAATAATCTGAATTTATAAGTATTTCTTTAACGTTAAATTTTTTACAAATTTCTATAAAGATTTTTGCTAATTCTTTAAAATTTTCAGATTCTTTATCTCTAAAACAAGCAATATCAATTTTATGTTTAGTTAAGGTTTTTATCAAAGTTTTTTTAAATATTTCTATATCATTAGTATAATATTGAGGGTCCGTTATAAGATATTTTTTCATAAGTCTTTCTATTTAAAGATATAAAAAAAGGGAATAAGTAAAAACTTATTCCCTTTTCAAAATTTTTTATCAAAATTTTTAGTGTTCTTCGTGTTCCATCATAATAGAACCAGCAATATAAACATAAGTTAATATACTGAAAATAAACGCTTGTAAGAAACCAAACGCAGTTAATAAGAAGAACCCAGGAAGAGGTAATAACCAAGGTACTAACATTAAAAGTACCATTAAGAACATATCATCTCCTCTGATTGAACCAAAAAGTCTGAATGATAATGAAACAATTCTTGATAAGTGAGAAATAATTTCAATTGGGAACATTAATGGAGCTAACACAGGCATAGGTCCCATAAAATGTTTAAAATAAGCAACGAAACCATTTTTCTTAATACCTAAATAGTTATAGTAAACAAATACTATTAAAGCTAAAGATAATGTAAAGTTAATATTTGAAGTTGGAGCTTCGAAACCAGGGATAACTCCAATCATATTACTAACAAAAATTACTAAAGCTAAAGAACCAATTAAAGGCATATAAGTTCTAGCGTTTTTTTCACCCATTGTATCAGTTCCCATTGCAACGATACCACCTACGAACGTTTCCATTACATTTTGAGATCCAGTTGGAACTAATTGTAACTTTCTAGTAGCTGCTCTTGAAATTAAGAAAATTATCCCAATAACTAGAACAAAGTGTGATAAGATTATCCACTCTTGCCCGTGCCCACCAATTGCACCCAAGAATGTAAACAGTCTTCCTTCCATTTTCTTCCTTTTTTTTTGTTTCTACATGTACTAAATTATGCGTGCATTATAGTATTTATTTTCTAAAATCTTTCTAAAGACAAAAAATTAACTTAAATTTGTTTATATCTGTAACCATTTTGTTTCAAATTTTCTCTAATCAGTTCTTGGTGCTCTTCACCTTTTGTTTCTAATGAAATAGTTACATGTGCTTCACCAAACTCCAGTTTTATAGAGTTTCTATCATAATCTATTTGAACAATATTTGCTGAACAAGTTGTAAAAATTTCAGTTAAATGCATCAATGCACCTGGTTTATCCATAAGTGTTACGATTAGATTCATTTTTCTAAATGATTTTACTAATCCTTTATCAATAATCAAAGATAACATCGTAACATCAATATTTCCACCACTTACAATTGCACATACTTTTTCATTTTCAATATTTACTTTATTATGCATAATTGCAGCAGTTGCAACAGCACCTGCACCTTCAACCATAAGTTTATGTTTTTCTAATAAAAATAAAATTGCATTTGCAGTTTCATTATCACTTACTTCTACAATTTCATCTACATATTCTAAAATGATTTCAAGTAATTTTGGTGTCACATCACGAACTGCAATTCCATCAGCAATTGTTCTAACACTTGAAGAATCTATAGGAAGTCTTGCTTCAAAAGAGTCTTTCATTCCTCTTGCTCCACTTGCAACTACACCTGTAATTTTTATATTTGGATTTATCGATTTTGCTGCAATGGCAATTCCAGAGATTAAACCTCCTCCTCCAATTGGTACAATAATATGGTCAATATCTTCAATTTTTTCTAAAATTTCTAAAGTTAATGTACCTTGTCCTGCAATAACAGCATCATCTGCAAATGGATGAATAAACTCTTTATTGTTTTCTTTTGCAAATTTTGTAGCAGCAGCGTACGCTTCATCAAAATTTTCGCCAGTTAAAACAACGTTTGCACCATAAGATTTAACTCCTGAAACTTTAGTAAGTGGAGTTGCCTCTGGCATAAAGATTGTTGCAACACATCCAAAATGTTGTGCTGCAAATGCTAATCCTTGTGCATGATTTCCTGCACTTGCTGCAACTACACCATTTTGTCTTTTTGTATCATCTAACATAGCAACTTTATTAAATGCACCTCTAATTTTAAAACTTCCTGTTATTTGAAGATTGTCTTCTTTTAGGTAAACTTCTGCATTTAAGTTTTTACTCAAAATTGGAGCTTTCATCAAAGGAGTTGTTAAAACTGTATTTGTTAATCTTTTTTTTGCTTCTTTTATATCATTTAATGTAATCATGGCTTCTTTTCTCATTTTTATAATTCTCGAATCTTATCTAAAAATATGTTTTATCATAATTAAGTTATAACAAAACATATTCTTATTATTACTAGAGCAAAAGCTCTAGTAATTTTTTTCTTTTACAATTTTTACTGCTTCAACCATATTTTTAAGGCTTTGTTTTACTTCTGGCCATTTTCTAGTTTTTAATCCACAATCAGGATTTATCCATAATTGTTCTTTTGGTAAAACTTCAATTAAAGCTTCAATTTGATTTACCATTTCTTGTACACTTGGAACTCTTGGACTATGTATATCATAAATTCCAGGACCAATTTCTTGTTTGTAAGCTACTTCTTTAAAGATTTTTAAAAGTCTATTTCCACTTCGTGCTGTTTCGATTGAAATAACATCAGCATCCATTGCTTCAATAGTTTTTATAATGTCATTAAATTCACTATAACACATATGCGTATGAATTTGAGTATTTGCTTTTGCACTACTAACACTTAGTTTAAAATTATCAACTGCCCAGTTTTCATAAGCTTTTATATTTTCAATTCTAAGTGGATAACCTTCTTTAAATGCAGCTTCATCAACTTGAATCATTTTTATTCCAGCATTTTGTAAATCATCAACTTCTTTATTTATAGCAAGTGCGATTTGACGAGCTACTTCACTTCTTGGTAAATCATCTCTTACAAATGACCAGTTTAAAATAGTTACAGGTCCTGTTAACATTCCTTTCATAACTTTTTTAGTTTTGCTTTGAGCATATTTTATCCACTCAACAGTCATAGGATTTTCTCTATTTACATCTCCATAAATTAAAGGTGGTTTTACACATCTACTTCCATATGATTGAACCCAAGCATTTTGAGTAAATGCAAAACCATCCATTAATTCTCCAAAATATTCAACCATGTCATTTCTTTCTGGTTCTCCATGTACTATTACATCAAGTCCAATTTCATCTTGGAAAGCTACACAATCGTCAATATATTTTTTGATTTCATTTTCATATTGCTCTTTTGAAATAGTATTTGCTTTATATTGTTTTCTATTTTCTCTAATCTCTGGAGTTTGAGGAAATGAACCAATAGTTGTAGTTGTTAAGAAATCATATTTGAAAAATTCTCTTTGAACTTTGATTCTATCTTGAAATTTATCTACTCTTTCAAAGATTTTTAAATTTTTTAGTTCATCTTGAATTTTAATGTTGTGAATTTTTGAAGATATTTTTCTTTGACTATTATCTTCAATATTTCTTTTTATTGTTGATAACTCTTCTAAATTTAGTTTAAAATCAAAAAATTGTTTAGATACCAGTGATAACTCTTTTAATTTTTCATTTGCAAATGCTAACCAAGATTTTATCTCTTTATCTAATTTCTCTTCATAATTTAAAGTAAAAGGAACATGTAAAAGAGAGCAAGAAGTTCCAACTATGATATTTTCTTTATTTACAACTTTTGAAATTTTTTCAAGTAGTTCTACTTTATCTTGAAAATTACTTTTCCAAATATTTCTTCCATCTATTACTCCTGCAATTAAAACTTTATTTGAGTTTTTAATAAGTTCTAAAACTTCAAGATTTTTATTTCCATGAATAAAATCTAAACCTAATGCCCAAATTGGAGTATTAACTAAAATTTTTGTAGCTTCATTTGAATGTTCAAAATATGTTGTTACTACTATTTTTATATTTGGTGCAACATTTGCTAGGGCATCATAAACAGGTTTAATCAATGATAAAACTTTTGAATCTAAATCTTTTACAAATAGTGGTTCATCAAATTGAACAATAACTTCATCATTAAGTTTTGAAATTTCTAACAATAACTCTTTATAAATTTCAACTACATTATTTATATGTAAAAAAATATCACTATTATCTACACTTTTTGAAAGTCCTAAATATGTAATTGCACCAATTAAATTTATTTTTGTATTTATTCCTAACTCAAGTGCTTCTTTATATTCTTCAATTACTTTTTTACTATTTAATTTAAATTTTGTATCTTTAGAAATTTCAGGAACAATATAATGGTAGTTTGTATTAAACCATTTTGTCATTTCCATAGCTACACAAGAGTCATTTCCTCTTGCCATTGCAAAATATAGTTCTTCATCTTTTAAGTTTTCAAATCTTTTTGGAATGGCACCTAATAATATAGATGTATCTAACATATTGTCATAATATGAAAAATCATTTGAAGAGATAAAATCTATTTTTGCTTCTTTTTGATAATTCCAATGTCTTTTTCTCAAGCTTTCTGCTACAAATTTAACTTCATTGAAATCAGTTTGTTTTGACCAATATTTTTCTAAAACTTTTTTAAGTTCTCTTTTTTCTCCAATTCTTGGAAATCCTATTACATAATTTTTTTGCATAATTAATCCTTTTACAAATGGTTCCATTTTAAAGGAACCAAATATATTTGTCTACTTTTTAACAAAATTTGTGAAAATTTTTAAAAGTAGCAAAAACTAAAAAGCTTTAAGAATAAAGCTTCTAACAGATGGTAGTAACTTTTGTAAAGTAAAATTAATTAAGTAATAGGAGGATGAACACCAGTTCTTCTAAAAGCAAAAAATGTGCAATAAAATGGACATCTAGGAATAAATTTAAATAAGCTTACTGCTAGTGCAGTTCTTCTTCTAAAAAAACAATCACAGTGACAAGGTTTTGAATTTAATAAAATTGGTAATGATAAATTTTCTTGTAAACTTGGAGGAGATTCTTCCTCTTCATCACAATCAGAAGATAGTAATAATTTTTTATTTAAATGATTTTTACAAGATGTAACTATACTTTGCAATTTGGGAGCAACAGCATAAGCTTGTATTGATGACAATGTGAAATATTTTTTCCCAAAACCATTTAGTAATTTCAAATAAAAATCCTCTATAAAAATAAGGAAGAAGTGTAAATCAATAATGCTTAATTGTAAATAAAAATAAATATGTTATTATTCCAATAAAAAAAGGTAGATTTTATTTTGAAATTTACATTTGTTACACTTTTCCCAAATTTAATTGAACCATATTTTCAAGATTCTATTTTAAAAAGAGCAGTTGAATCAAACTTTATATCTTATGAGTTTTATAATCCAAGAGATTTTACAACTAATAAACATAAAAAAGTTGATGATCAGATGGTAGGTGGAGGAGCAGGTATGCTTCTTTTTTGTCAACCATTATTTGATTGCTTGGATGAAATAAAAAAGAAAAATGAAGATGCTTATATTATATTTCCACTAGCAGCTGCAAAGCCATTTAGACAAAATGATGCAAAAAGATTAGCAAAGAAAAAAAATATAGTATTTGTAAGTGGAAGATATGAAGGAATTGATGAAAGAGTTATTGAAAAATATGCAAATGAAGTATTTAGTATAGGAGAATATATTTTAACAGGAGGAGAATTAGCTTCTACAGTAATGGCAGATGCAATTTCTAGAAATGTTGATAATGTACTTGGAAATGCTGATTCTTTAGAGGTTGAAAGTTATGAGAACAATATGCTTGAAGCACCTTCTTTTACAAAACCTGAAATTTTTCAAAATTTAAGTGTTGTTAAAGAATTTTTAAAGGGAAACCATAGTAAAATTGCCGACCTAAAAACCAATCTGGCTATTTGCAAAACAAAATACTTTAGACCAGGTTTAGTTACAAACAAAAAATTTAAATAAAAGTGTGATACCCCGCAAGTTGCAAATGCGGGCACTTTCGCCAAAGGGAAATACAATGAAAAATAGATACATTGCGAGCTTCGAAGCAGCGCAAATTGCAGAAAAACAAATTCCTCAATTCAAAGCAGGAGACACAGTTAAACTTGGTGTTGAAATTAAAGAAGGTGAGAAAAAAAGAATTCAGCTTTTTGAAGGTATTGTTATTGCTAGAAGTGGAAATGGTGTAGATTCTACTTTTACTGTTAGAAAAATTGGTGCAAATTCAATTGGTGTAGAAAGAATTTTCCCATTATATTCTGAGTCTTTAAAATCTTTTGATGTTGTAAGAAAAGGAAGAGTAAGAAGAGCTAAACTTCACTTCTTAAGAGGATTAAAAGGTAAAGCTGCAAGAATTAAAGAGCTAAAAAAATAGTAAATTAAGGCATCGCCTTAATTTTAATTTTATGTCTCAAATTTTAATTCATACAACATCAATAATCGAAGCAAAACCGATTATTGATTTTTTTAATTTACAAAAATTAGAAAATTCTAACAAAAATGAAATATACTCCAATGATGATATTTTACTTATAATATCTGGAGTAAGTAAAGATTTAATAGTTAAGTCTTTAGATTATATTTTTAAAAATTATTCTATATCAAAAGCATTTGATTTAAGTATAGCTTCATGTAGTGATGGAAGTATTGCTTTAGGAACTCTATTTTGTACAAATAGATTCATTGGAGGCTTGAATTTTGCAAATGTTACAACTGTCGAACAGTCCCTTGAAACTGATGAAAATTTAGATACTTTACTTGTTGATAAGCAAGCTTTATTTTTTTCTCAAATATGTAAAGAAAATATAAAAGATTTTTATATTTTAAAAATAGTATCTGACTATTTTGATGAAGTTGAACCTACAAATGAAAAAATCTTTGAACTTATAAATAACTCTATATTAAAGTGGAAGAACTTAATCTAAAGGAAACCCTTGTTAGAAAATATAATAAATTTTATTGTTGAAACAGTTGGTAGTTTAGGATATGCTGGTATCTTTATAATGATGTTTTTAGAAAGTTCATTTTTTCCTTTTCCCTCAGAAGTTGTTATGATTCCTGCTGGGTATTTAGTATTTAAAGGTGAAATGAATATTTATCTTGTAATTCTTTTTGGAATACTTGGTTCTTTATTTGGTGCATTATTTAACTACTATTTAGCAATAAAATTTGGAAGAAAAGTTTTAATAAAATATGGGAAATATTTTTTTATAAAAGAAGAAACTATTATAAAAATGGAAGAGTTTTTTAAGTCTCATGGGCATATTTCAACTTTCTCAGGAAGATTGATTCCTGGTGTAAGACAATATATCTCTTTCCCTGCTGGATTAGCAAAGATGAATTTATTAGTTTTTTGTATTTATACAAGTTTAGGAGCTGGGATTTGGGTTATAATCTTAACTTTTTTAGGATATTTTTTAGGAAATAATGAAGTTTTAATCAAAGAATATCTTCATACAATTATCATAGTTATTTTGATTCTTTTAGCTATGTTAGGCTTTTTTTACTATAAAAATATAAATAAAAAAAAGAAAATATAAATAAAATGTATAAAAAAATATTAAATTTCTGTTTAATTTTTTTAGTATTTATTTATATAATTTTTGAAGAATTAATTTGGGAAAAATTTGCAAAACCTATCATTTTGTTTATATCTGAATTACAAATTTCTAAGAATTTAACTCCCAAAATTTTAAGTTTAAATCCTTATATAATTTTATTAATCTTTATTATTCCTTTTATTCTTGTGGAATTATTAGGCGTTTATGCTGGAATTATTTTTATTTCAGGACATGTGATTTTTGGAATTTTTTTGTATCTTTTAAAGATTCCTATTGCCGCACTTATTTTTTGGTTTTTTAATGTAACAAAAGAAAAATTATTGGAATTTACTTGGTTTAGTTTTATTTATGAAAAATTGATTTTTTTGATAAATAAAATAAAAATGTCAAAAGCATATTTATTAATAAAAGAAAAAACAATGATTCTAAAAAAAGAGTTGAAAGAGGAAATTTTTATATCTAAAAACAGGTTAAAAGAAAAAATAGTAAGAATTTATAGATTATTAAAGAATAAATTTAAGTTATAAAATAAGAGAAAAATCTCTTATTTTATAAACAACTTTTTATAAGTTTTATACCTTTTTCAATTTGTTCAAAATTTGAGTGAGTATAGTTAAATCTAATTTCTGGATTAGGTACTTTATCTATATAAAATTGATTTCCTGGAACAAAAACAACTTTTTTCTTTAAGCATTCTTGAACTAATGCAAATGTATCAATTCCTTCTTCAAAACTTCCATATAAAAACATTCCACCTTTTGGTTTTTGATGTTTAAATTCAGGCATAATTTTATTTAATTGTTCTGAAAAATAGTTTGCTTTTTTTGCATAATCATCTCTAATTTCTTGAAGATGTCTTTCATATTTTTCTTCATCTTTTAAGTATTCAGCTAAGATATATTGAGAAATACCACAAGAGTGTAAATCTATGCTCTCTTTTATAATCATTAATGATTTTAATAATTCCTCATCTGCTCTAATCCAACCGATTCTTAAACTTGGAACTAAAGTTTTTGAAAAACTTCCTAAATGGAAAGAATTTTTTGGTAATTTTGAACTTATAGCTATATTTTTTTTATCAAAAAATAGCTCACTATATGGGCTATCTTCTATTAAAATTCCATCATATTTTTTTACAATTTTTGCAATTTCTTCTCTTTTTTCATCACAATATGTTGTAGCTGATGGATTTTGAAAATCTGGAATTAAATATGCTAATTTTGTTTCTTTAAAACTTTTTTCAAATTCTTCTACATTTATCCCATCATCTTCAAGTTTAACCCCAAACATATTTAAATGATTTAATCTAAATATATTCATTGCACCTAAATATGAAGGTTCTTCAATAGTAATATCTTTACTTTCAAAGAATTTTGCAAGAATATACATAGCTTGCTGACTTCCTGTTGTTATTAAAATATTATCTTTTGTTGTAGGAAATCCTTCTTTTGTGTATCGTGATGCTATTTGCTCTCTTAATTCATTAATTCCATTGCTAATCCCATATTGATAAATTTTTGGATTATCTAAGGCTGTTAAAGTTGCAACTTTTAAATCATCTCTTGGAAATAGTTTTTCACTTGGAAGTCCACCTGCAAATGAAATAGTCTCTTCATCAATTGCTTCAAGGATTTCTCTAATAAATGATCTTTTCATAAATCTCCTTTTTATTTGTGAAAGAATACACGAATTTGATATTTTATTCTTTACATAAAATGCTTTTATTATTATCTATTTTTGCTAATTTTATGTACTTTTGTTGCTATAATATTATTATGAAAAAAGAGACATATGAAAAACGAGCAAGAATTGCAAATGATGTTATGAATTATATATACAAATATATAGATACTAATATTAATATTGATGAATTAAGTGTGGAATTAAACATAAGTAAATTTCATCTTCATCGAATATTTAAAGAAGAATTTGGTAAAAATATTTATGAAAGTATAAAAGCAATTAGACTTGAAAAAGCTGCAAATTTACTTATAACAAATAAATATTCAACAATTACAGATATTGCTAAAATGACAGGTTATAGCTCTCAAACTTCATTTTTAAGAGCTTTTAAAGAAAGATTTTTAATGACACCTAAAATGTGGAAAAATGGTGGTTATAAAGAGTATTCAAATAAAATAGTTGAAAAAATATCATCAAATAATGAAACAATAGATTTTTCAAAAATAGAACCAAGTATAGTGAAAATGCCTGAAATTAAAGGATACTATATAAGACATAAAGGATATGATAGAACAATTAAAAAAACATGGCAAAAATTACAAACTTGGATTTATACAAATGATATAAAAGAGTATAAACAAATGGCTTTGCATCATGATAATCCAATTATTACTCCACTTGAAGATTGTCAGTATATTGCAATAGCTGCAATTGAAAATGAACAAGAGTATTTAAAAGATTTGTCTCTTCCAACTTTGATAATCCCAAAAGGAATATATGCAAAATTTTCATTAACTGGAAAATATGGAGATGTAATAAAACTTATTCAATGGGTATATCATACTTGGTTGATAGATAGTGGATATGAAACAACACCAAGTCCTTCATATACAATTTACCAAAAAAATCATTTTTTAAGTTTAGATGAAGAGTTTATTTTGGATTATTACTTACCTATTCGATATGTTTAAGAATTTAATTTCAGCAACTAAAGTTGCTAAGATTATTAAAATTGCTCCAAAAAATTGAGTAATAGTTAAAATTTCATTTGCTGTTAAATAAGCAAATATAGCTGCACTAACTGGTTCCATTGTAAAAATAATTGCTGTTTTTGTTGCAGTTGTAAATTGTTGCATATATGTTTGGATTAAAAAAGCGTAAACAGTTGCAAAAATTGCAGTTATTATTGCAGCTTTGAAAAAAGCAAAATCATAAGGTATATTAAAAGTTACGTTATCAAGAAAAAGTGAAAATATTAAAGATAGAATTGATACTGTGATTAATTGAAATAAAACCAATAAAAATACATTTACCTCTTTTGAAAATTTTCCAGTGAAAATTATTTGAAGAGCAAATAAAACTGCACAAATAAGTGTTAGAAATTCACCTTTTTCAAAACTTAGAGAGCCTGACATTGTAAGTAAATAAAGTCCAATAACTGCAATAAATGTTGCAATTAGAACATTTGATTTAATTTTATCTTTAAAAAATAGAAAAGTTAAAAAAGGTACAAATATTACATTAAGTCCTGTAATAAACGCAACAATTGAGCTTTGAGTGTAAGTTAAACCAAATGTTTGGGTAGCAAAAGCACTAAAAAGAAAAATACCAAGGATTATTCCATAAAAAACAGTTTTAAGATTAATTTTTTTAAAAAATTTATAAGATATAAAGAACATAATAATTGTAGCTAATGAAAATCTAAAAAATAAAAAAGAGTACACAGGAGTTGTATTGATAGCATCTTGAACCATCAAAAAGGTTACTCCCCATGCAATTGCAACAGATAATAATAATAAGTCAGCTTTAAGTTCTTTTGCTTTTGATAACAAAATCTATCTCCCAAAATAAAAGTGGGATTATAGACTTTAAAAGTTTAAATTATCTATAAATTGTATAATTATTATATAAAAGTTATATCTATATTTTACTTTTAGTTTAGTATCATTACTTCTTAGCAAATAAAAAAAGAGGTTTAATGCTTGAAAATATAATTTCAATGTCAAAAATCAACAAATTTTATGACAAATTTCATGTTTTAAAAAATATTGATTTTAGTGTAAAAAAAGGTGAAATAGTTGTAATTTGTGGACCAAGTGGTTCAGGAAAATCCACACTTATTAGGTGTATTAATGGTTTAGAAGATATTGATGATGGAACAATATTAGTAGATAATATTGATATTCATAAAAGCAAAAAAAATCTTCAAATGATTAGAAGTGAAGTAGGTATGGTTTTTCAACATTTTAATCTATTCCCCCATCTAACAATTTTAGAAAATATTATTCTAGCTCCTACTTTAGTAAAGAAAACAAAAAAAAGCGAAGCTTCTGAAATTGCAATGGAATTACTAAAAAAAGTAAAACTAGAGCATAAAGCAAACTCTTATCCAAATGATTTAAGTGGTGGACAAAAACAAAGAGTTGCAATAGCAAGAAGTTTAGCCATGAAACCAAAAATCATACTTTTTGATGAACCAACAAGCGCATTGGATCCAGAAACAATAGGTGATGTTTTATCTGTTATGAAAGATTTAGCACGTGAAAATTTCACAATAGTTTGTGTAACTCATGAGATGGGATTTGCAAAAGAAGTAGGTGATAGAATAGTATTTATGGATCATGGAGTAATTATAGAACAAAGCTCTCCTGAAGAGTTTTTTAATAATCCAAAAAGTGAAAGAGCAAAAAAATTTCTAAATGAAATTTTAACTCATTAATTAAATATATAAATAACAAGGAGATATTATGAAAAAGTTTATTTTAGGCTTAGTTGTTCTTGCAACGGTAAATGGAATTGCTGCTGATATTAAATTATGGCAAAACTCAACACTTAATAAAATTGTTCAAAGAGGTGAATTACAAGTGTGTATGGAACCAGGTTATGTACCTTTTGAAATGACTGATAAAAAAGGAAATATAATTGGTTATGATGTAGATATGGCAAGACAAATGTCAAAAGATATGGGTGTAAAATTAAAACTTGTTCCTACAGCTTGGGATGGCATTATTGCTGCACTTATAACGGAAAAATGTGATATTATTATGTCTGGTATGACAATAACTCAACAAAGAAATATGACAGTAAATTTCTCTGATCCTTATATTGTTGTTGGTCAAACAGTAATGATGAGAAAAGATTTAGAGGGTAAAATAAAAAGTGCTGCTGATTTAGATAAACCAGAATATACAATTGTTACAAAACTTGGAGTTACTGGAGAAATTGCAACTAAAAAATTCTTTAAAAAAGCAAAAATTGTAACTTTTGAAACTGAAGTAGATGCAGCAGCTGAGGTTTTAAATGGAAAAGCAGAAGCAATGGTTTATGATCAACCTTATAATGCAATATTTATGAGTGATAAAGGAAAAGATAAATTAATTCATTTAGATACTCCATTAACTTATGAACCATTAGGTTTTGCAGTTCGAAAAGGTGACCCAGATTTTATTAATTGGTTAAATAACTTTTTAAGACAAATGAAAGAGGATAAAGTTATAGGATTTTCTGATGAACTATATCAAAAATGGTTAGTGGATACTAACTGGTTAAATAGAGTTCAATAATATATGGCAAAAAGAAATCAAACACTAGCACAAAATAAGAATGTAGGGCATTTAATAGCTCTACTTTTTTATGTTGTAATTGGATATCTTTTATATTTAGCAGCAGCAAATATGAATTATGTTTGGAAGTGGAACACTATTCCAAGTTATTTTTTATATGATGAAACAAAAAATGTAGAATCACCTGTAAATGGTATTTTAGAAAAAGTTGATAATATTTATTATGTGAAGTCAAAAGATGAACAAATAAAACTGAATATGGATGATAGTTTTAAAATTTCATATAAAGTTGGTGAAGAAGTTTATGAAGGTGATAATATTGCTTCAAAAACTTCTAAAAAAATTGGACCAGTTTTAAATGGACTTTGGGTAACTTTAAAAATATCATTTTTCGCAGCAATTTTAACTTTTTTTATAGGAATAATTGTTGCTTTAATGAAACTATCTTCTTATCAATTTTTAAAAGATATAGCTACAGTTTATATCACAATTGTAAGGGGAACACCTCTTTTAGTTCAAATATTTTTATTTTATTTTATAGTTGCAAATATTTTTGAACTTGATAGATTTGTAGCTGGTGTTTTAGCTCTTGGAATATTTTTTGGAGCTTATATGGCTGAGATTTTAAGAGGTGCAATCCAATCAATAGATAAAGGACAACTTGAAGCTGCAAATTCTTTAGGAATTTCAAAAATTCAAGCTATGAGATATATTATTTTACCTCAAGCTTTTAAAAGAGCATTGCCAACACTTGTGGGTGAGATGATAGCACTTGTAAAAGATTCTTCACTTGTTTCAGTTATTTCAATTACAGATTTAACAAAAGTTGGAAAAGAGATAGTTGCAAATACTTTCTCTCCATTTGAAACTTGGATTGTTGTTGCATTAGTTTATTTATCAATTACTTCAATATTAAGTTTTATTGGTCATAGAATCGAAAAACGAATGGCTCTAAAAGGTGGATTAAGCTAGATGGATAGCTTAGTCTTAGCCACTTTTTTACAACAAACAATCACATTCTTTGCTATTTTAGACCCCATAGGAATAAGTGCAATTGCTTTATCTATTTTAGATACAAATATAACAAAAACTCAAATTTCTACAATTGCATTTAAAGCAACAATTACTATTTTAATAGCATTTTTTATAGTTTTGATAAGTGGAGATTTAGTATTAAAATTATTTAGTATAGATGAAAACTCTTTAAAAGTTATGGGTGGGATTATTTTGCTTTTGATGGCGATTTCAATGGTAAATGGGAAAGCAACAGAAAGTAAAAATAAAAAAGAACCAAATAGTAAAAATGATGAAGAGTTAGCTGTAATTCCTATAGGAATTCCTATAGCATTCGGAACAGGATTATTTACAACTATAATAATTTTTAAACATCAAGCGCAAACAACTTTAGATTTATTTTCTATTTCACTTGCTTTTTGTATAAATGCATTTATTTTTTATTTAATTTTAAAGAACTCAATTTATATAAAAAAATATTTTGGTCAAACAGGTCAAAATATTATTACAAAACTTATGGGATTAATAGTTGGAGCAATAGCAGTGCAATTTATTGTTGGTGGAATAGTTAATTTAAGCAAAGTTTATTTGAATGTTTGAAATATTTTTAAAAGGTTTTATTGTAACTATATCTTTAATAGTTGCAATTAGTGCATCTGCAACTTGGTTTGTTCTTCTAGGATTTGGTGCAAGAGCATTAATTCCTTTATTTAAAAAGCCTATTACTTGGAAAATACTTGATATTTCAATTGGTTTTTTAATGCTTTTTATTGCCTATTCTTTAATTGATTTAATCATATTTTAGTTATTATTTTAAAATGTTAAATACAAGTTTAGAAAGAATAGGGTGTTTTGACACCGTACTTGATCCATATAATGGAATCACAATAGAATCAAAAGATTTACCATCAACTAAAGAAGAGTTTGAAATAAATTTAGACTTTTTAATAAATGAAGTTGAAAATAAAAGAAATCTAATTTGGATATATATAGATATTAAAAAATCAGATTTTATTCCAATTTGTACACAAAGAGGTTTTATTTTTCACTCTTGTGATGAAGATTATGTGTTGGTTGTAAAAAGATTAAAAGAAAATGCAGTCATTCCAACTTGTGCAAATCATACTTTAGGAGTTGGTGCAGTTGTAATAAATGAAAATAATGAACTTCTAGTAATAAAAGAAAAAATTTCAAATATTGGATATAAACTTCCAGGTGGTCACATAGATAATGGTGAAATGATTTCAACTGCTGTTGTAAGAGAAGTTTTTGAAGAGACAGGTATAGAAGTTGAATTTGAGTCTATTATATCTTTAGGGCATTTTTTTCCTCATCAATTTCACAAGTCAAACTTATATGTTTTATGTACTGCAAATCCTAAAACTTATGAAATAAATATTCAAGATACTCATGAAATAATAGATGCAAAATGGGTAGATGTAAATAAATATTTAGAAGATGAAACTGTACTTAATTACTCAAAAGCAGTTGTTTTAGCTGCACTCGAGTATAAAGGTTTTATTAAAGCAAATCATGAGGTCTTATGTCATATCAGAAAAGATTTTGAACTATTTTTCCCAATAGAAAGTAAGAAGCTTGTATAATACCAAAAATTAAAATTGAACTATTAAAAAAGGATAAAAATGAAAACAATAATTTCAACATCAAAAGCACCAAGTGCAATTGGACCATATAATCAAGCAACAGCATTTGATAAACTAATTTTCACTTCAGGACAAATTGCACTAGACCCAACAACTATGGAAATAGTAAATGGTGGAGTTCAAGAACAAACAAAACAAGTTATGGAAAATCTAAAAGCAGTTTTAGAAGAGGCAGGAAGCTCTTTTGAAAATGTTTTAAAAACTACTTGTTATTTATCAGATATGGATAATTTTGTAGCTTTCAATGAAATCTACGGTCAATATTTCAAAGGTGAAACTGCACCTGCTAGAAGTACAGTTGCTGTTAAAACATTACCAAAAAATGTTTTAGTTGAAGTAGATACAATCGCTTTTAAAAAATAATTAATCTTACTTAAGTTACTTTTTCTTTTTAATAAAGAAAAAGTAGCAAAAAGAAAAGCGTTCGCGAAGTTTCAAAATAGCTAAAAAAATTATAGAGATTCTAAAATTTGCTGTGCTTGCACTTTCTTTGAGAAAACTAGGTTCAGTTCCTCCACCTCAAACAGTTCAAATTTCTTTACGAATTTATATAAATTTTTCTTTACGCTATTTTGAAAATGCTCACTTTTTTATAGAATTTCAGGCGGTTCATCAATATTGTAAAGTCTTTTCTTTAAAATTGAGCTTCCTAAACCATTCATAGAATTTTTTAAACTCTCTTTTTTTATATTAAATCTTAAAATAGAAAATTCTTTTAACAATTGATTTTGATTTCTTGACATTTCAATGATTGATGATTTTATATCTTTAAGTTCTAGCTCTTGAAGTCTTTCTATCTTTTCTGATTCTGAAATATTCATTGAATTAAAAGATGCAGGTGTAGTTAATTCCATTAATCTAATTAATGAGTTAATTTCACTTTTATCATCTTTTTTCAAATAGGTCTCTTTTATACATTTTGTTAATTCTTCAACGGCACTTTTTACTTCTCTATGTTTCATGTTTTTATTATATGTTATATATCTAAGTCCTGAAATATCAAATGGAGCAGATGTTTCTTCATCCTTTATTAAAACAGTTGGCATATCGAAAGCTTGTCTCATACCTAGCTCATAAAACACATTTGGATTTTTTGAACTCATATCACATATAGCAATAGGTGTTTCAATAATTCTTTTTAAAATATCAAGTTGAATTAAATTTGTATTTTTTGTTTCATCAGCTCTAATTGGTTTCATATCATTTGCTTGGATTGCAGGTTTAATTATGTCTTCATATACAAGTGTAAAATGTCCATCATCATAATCATTTTGATTAGATATAGGCATAATTACAAAACATTCTACTGCTTCCTTTTCTGATGTAGTATTAGACATAATTCCTCCATTAAAATAATTTTAAATAGTATATGAAAATTGAACTTAAGTTTTTACTTTAAACTTAACCCAACCCTCTGTTTCTCCAAATCAATACTAATAACTTTTAAATTCTTTAACTGTTGATTTATACTAAGTACATCCATTGGATGAGAGATTCTTTTTTCGCTTATTTGTGAGATGTGGATTAATCCGTCATTTTTTAGTCCTATATCTACAAAAGCTCCAAAGTCTGTGATGTTTCTTACAACTCCACTTATTATAAATCCTTCTTTTAGGTCTTCTATTGTTTTTATATCTTTTGAAAACTCTACTGTGTCAAACTCACTTCTTACATCGTAACCTGGTTTTAAAAGTTCTACGATTATATCTTTTAGTAGAAGAATAGGGCAGTTTAGTTCTTTTGAAATTTCTTCAATTTGATTATCTTTTATCTCTTCTATTTTGTATTTTTTTTGCAATTTTTCAACTACATCGTAGTTTTCTGGATGAATTGCTGTATTATCTAAGATACTTTTTCCATCTTTAATTCGTAAAAATCCAACTGATTGTTCATAAGCTTTTGCTCCGATTCCTTTTACTTTTAGAAGTTCTGCTTTTGTTTTGAAGTTTTTGATTTTTTCTTTATGTTCTATTATATTAAGGGCGAGTTTTTCTGAAATTCCTGAGATAAAAGATAGCAGTTTATATGAAGCTGAGTTTATATCAACTCCTACTTTATTTACTAAATCCACAGTTACATTTTCTAGTTTAGCACTTAACTCTTTTTGATTTACATCATGTTGATATTGTCCAATTCCTAGTGATTTTGGGTCTATTTTTACTAAAGCTGCCATTGGGTCACGAAGTCTTTGGGCTATTGAGATTGCACCTCTTATTGTAACGTCTAGATTTGGATATTCCATCATTGCTATTTTTGAAGCTGAATAAACACTTGCTCCTATTTCACTAACAACTGCATATTTTATATCTAAGTTATTTTCATTTATTAATTTTGATATAAATGCTGCTGTTTCTTGCGAGGCTGTTCCATTTCCTATTGCTATTGAATTAATTTTATATTTTTTGATTAACTCTAAAACTATTTTAGATGAACCTTGAAAATCCTCTTTTGGTTTGGTTGGATAAATCACATTTGAAGCTAGATAATTTCCATTTTCATCAATTACAGCTAATTTACAACCACTTACGAATCCAGGATCCATTCCTAAAATCACTTGATTTACAAGAGGAGGAGTAAGAAGTAACTCTTTTAGATTTTTTCCAAAAAGTGTGATTGCTTCACTTGAAGCTTTCTCTTTTAGTTCACTTAGAGCTTCTCTTTTTAGACTTGGAAGAAGTAATCTTTTTAATCCATCTTTATAGGCTTCAAAAACTAACTCTTTTGAACTTGAGGCACTTGCTGGGATTTTATATTTTTTTATATTTTCTAAAATATAGTTTTCATCAACTTCGATTTTAACTGTTAGCTCTTTTTCATTTACAGCTCTATTGATTGCTAGGAATCTATGTGATTTTATATATTTTACTTTTTCACTAATATTTGCAACACTTACATAAACACCATTTTCATTAAATGTTTTTGTTTTTTTAGTTTCTATTATTCCATAGTTTAAAACGATATTTCTAATCACTTCTTTTGTTCTAAAATCATCGGCATATCTTTGTGCGATAATATCACTAGCTCCATTTATTGCATCTTCTATAGTTGTAACTTCTTTATTTAAAAACTGTTTTGCTTTTTGATTTATTTCATCAAGTGAATATTTCATACTTTGAATAATATTAGCAAGTGGTTCAAGTCCATTTTCAATAGCTGTTGAGGTTCTTGAAGATTTTTTATCTTTAAAAGGTGCGTAAATATCTTCTAACATTTGCAAAGTTGTAGCACCATTTATGTGAGCTTTGATTTTTTCATCTAAAAAATTTCTCTCTTTTAAAATAGAGATAATTTCTTCTTTTCTATTTAAAAGTTTTAATGAGTAGTTATAAATCTCTTCAAAATCACGAAGTTGTTCATCTGTTGCATTTGAAGTTAAATCTTTTCTATATCGAGCAATAAAAGGAATTGTACAACCATCTTCTAAAAGTTTTAATATATTTTGAATTACACCTTTAGAAAATGATGTTTTTTGCTCTAGTAAGTTTATTAAATTATCAGTCAAGTATTACCTCTTTAAAATCACTTCTTGTGTTGTTTGTTGGTTTGTTTGAAGCAGCTCTAACTGTGTAAACAAAAGATATTTTTGGAGTATCTGTTGTATTTTTATTTGCATGATGAAGTGTTTTACAGTGAAATAATACAACATCTCCTTTTTCTAAATTTGTATGATTTCTTGTTTTTATAAGTTCAATATTTTTAGGATGTTTATCTAAAAAATTGCTTTTTTCATCAAATTGTTCTTTTTCAAAAGTAATTTTATGAGAAGCAGGAATAAACTCCAATAATCCATTTTTGAGATTTTCATCACCAAGTGCAAGCCAAACTGAAACTAAATCATTATTTTCAAAATTCCAATAACGTCTATCTTGATGCCAATAAGTTCTAGTGCTTTCTTTTGGTAATTTCGTCATTATTGAATTATGATGAGCTAAAGTTAAAACAGGAGTATCATTTAAAATTTGTTTTAAAATTGGTCTGATTTTTTCATTTGTCATCCAACTTCTAAATACTTCTTCTCTATCATAAACTTGTCTTAATCTTCTTACTGTAATATTATTTTCATCAAGATTCATATATTCTTGTTCACTCTCGATGGGAGCTTGTTTTTTAAGTAAATGTTCTTTTGCTTTTTCTAAAATTGCATCGCAAAAAACTTCATTTACAAATTTTTTAAGAACTAAAAAACCATTTTCATGGAACTCTTTTAATTGCTTTTCATCTAATGTCATTTTTTCTCTTAATATTAAAAATTTTTGTAATTATAGTCAAATTAACTTTCTTCTTTGTTGATGCACTTTAATTCTAATTTATGATTGCATTATGCCATTGAACTAGACTTATTCTTCTTCCTTTTATTACTTTTAAAACTTCATGGGTAAAATATGGATTACTTAAAAAGACCAACATCATTCCTGCTTTTGGTTCTATTTTTATTTCATTACCATTTTTATCAAACAAAAAATTAAATAAAAGTTCTCCTCCTGTAAAACTATTATCACTTGCAACTTTATTAAATAGTACACTTGAAACTTTTCTTTGTTTGGCAACTGGTACAAAACCTATAAGTTCATTATCTTTATATATCATACTTGAATCATCACTATGCATTGCGTAAAAAGAATCTTTTATATATTCTAAAACTTGAATATTTGTTGATGTTGTTAGTGCTAACTTGAAATATTCTTCTATTATTGGTTGATAGTTCAAAAATCTTTTTGTATAAATTTCTAAATATTTTTCATTAAGAGAGTAAATATTTGTTTTTCTAATTTTTTCATTTATCTTTGCTGTTGTAATAAGTTTTTGTATTTTTATTTGCGCTTTTTGATAATCATCATCTTCTTTTACTTTTTTATTTATTTCATAACACTCATTTTCATCCAGAAAGTTTTCAATAATTAAAAAAGGATAATCATAATAAGGATTAGGTAATAATTTAGTTTCAATATCAAATGAAATTAAAAAATCAGAGCAATAAATTTTATTGCTAATTTGAGTCAAATGCTTCCTTTCATAAACGTAAGTTTATGAAAGTTGCTTGATAAGAGTTTTTAAATCACCAAGTACCCAAACGTCTATAATCTTGCCATCTTTAAATTTGAAAAAAGATGCTCCATTATAAGCGATTTTATTGTTACTTGGCTCAAAGTCAAATAACTTACCAGTATGTCTACCATTATACAATGCTTTAACCGCAATAGTATCACCTTCACAAATCATAGTAATAATACTATGGAAAAGATTTGGAATACCTGTTAAAATAGTATCCATATACTCTTCGAACTGTTTTTTGCCTTTTACATCAATGTCCAAAGATCCGTGAAAAGTTATATTATCATCAAATAGAATATCAATATAATCTTTATTTTGTTTATTCCATAATTCATCATAATATATTTTTACTAATTCTTTATTAGTCAATTTCTTCATAATTTCCCTTGTGACTAGGACTGTAGTCGTCATCAAAATCATAGTTATCATATTCATCATAATCTACAGTGAATATTTTAGGATAACCTAACTTTACAAGTTCTTTATCAATATTCTCTTCAGTTAATCTATTTTTTACTCTACTCATGATTAATTCAATATGCTCTTCGCTTACATCGTTTGCTCTTAATTCATAAATAATAGCTAAATCCATAATTTCAAATTCCTCTAAATTAATATAGTTTTATTTTTGTATTTAAGCACTTTTTTCTATATATAAACTGCTTAATATATATAAAATTGTTTTAACAGACTTTATTGATGCTGTTTCTTCAACTGTGTGATAACCTGTTGTTGGTATTTGTAATGTTGCACCTTGGATATTTCCACGTGATTCCATAACAATTCTTCCAAGTTCAGTACTACCTAAAGTTAATAGTGGTAAACCTTTTTCTTTTCTTATTTTATTTTTTTCTTGTATAAAAATATCTTTACAAGAAAAATCAATACCATTTTTATGACAAAAATTTTTAAGTTGTTTTAAAATAGGAGATTTAAATCTAGCATTCGCATCTCTATTTCTTAAAACTACTTGTTGAACATCTGCTTCAATTCTAGTATCATAAGGACTTGTATCTAATACCAATAACTCATTTGTTGTCACGTTATTTTTTTTAAACCATTCATATACGTATCTCCAAGATTTACCAGCTTCTTCTTGTGCTGTAAAAAATGCTGTTCCTTGAAAACCATTTTGATATAAATAAATTATTATTGCTGCTGAAATTACATTGTCAAGTTGTGCTGATATTAAATCATCATCTCTTTTCAATTTATCACTAAATGCAATAGGTGTTCCTGGTTGTAAATGAGATAATCCTTCTATTTTAAAAATAAGATTATTAACCTCTTCACACATATAAGCATCACAAATTTTACCAATTCCAAGATAGCTACCACTCCATGGCTCATAAGCTTGAACTTGTTGATTTATATATCTTTTTGCAATTAATTGATAAGTTTGTTCTGATAATGAGTTTCCTCTTAAATCTGAACGGTTTTTAGCAAGAAATGCTGCAAATTGAAATTCATTTGGTCCTGTACAAATTACACCATGTCTATCAATATGTGCACTTAACATTCCTTTAGTAGGATTTTTGCCTTGTGCAACTAATAGACCATCATAATATTGTGTTTTTATACCAATTTCTTCTAACTCTCTTTTTAAATATAATAAAAAAGAGTGTTCTGCTCCAGTTACTGAAGGAACTCTTATTAATTGTTTTAATAAGTCAAGAAAAGGTACAAAATTTTTAGGCTCATTTGTAAATGAAGCACCCAATTTATTCTCCTGAAAAAAGTAGATAGAATAAGACCGTAGTAAGATTCAAAATCATCTAAGATTATATTCTTATTCTATATTGCAATTATAAACCATAAAAAAACGAAATAATCTGAAAGAAATCTTAAAGAAAAAAATGTTTTTAAAAAAGCTTATTTTATGGGATTCTTTAGTTGAAAATTAATACGGTACATTTCATGATATGCATAATAATTGATAAAATATTTTTTTATTTTTAATAAATTTTATTAATTAAATATGTAAGTAAAATAACTATAGTAATTTAATCAAGATTAATTTAATTTATTTTTTATAAATCTAAGATATAATTTCTAAAATAAAATGATTTTGAGATATTATATATTTTTAAAATTTTAGGAGAAAATTATGGCAAAAGAGTTATCTGCATTAGAGCAATTAAAAGCTTCAAGAAATCCTTTAAGAGTTATTGATGATATTTATAAAGAAGCAAAAGAAGGCATTCCTTTAAAAGATGAATATATTGGTTTATTAAAATGGTATGGAATGTATCCTCATGTAAATAGTGATGGAAGAGAAGATAAAAAATATTTTATGAAAAGAATCAAATTAGTTGATACTAAAATGAATTTAGCTCAACTAAAAGTTATGGCACAAATAGGTCTTGAATATGCACAAGGATTAGTGGATTTCACAACAAGACAAAATGTTCAATTTCACTATATTCAAATCAAAGATATGCCAGCAATTTTTGAATTATTACAAAGTGTGGGTTTAACGTCAAGAATGGCTTCAGGTGATGGACCAAGACCAATTATGACTTGTCCAGTGAGTGGAATTGATGAAGGTGAGATTTATGATGTAAGAGAACTTGTAAAACAAGTAGATACTTACTTTGATAAAAATGATGATAGATTTTGTAACTTCCCAAGAAAATATAAAATAGGTATTAGTGGATGTAAATGTCATTGTGCAGCACATGAAATCCAAGATGTTGCATTTACTGCATTTAAAGCAGATAATGGTGAAGTTTTATTTGATTTAACAATTGGTGGTGGTTTATCAAAATCGAAACAAATAGCTACAAGGGCTTCAAGATATGTAAAACCAGAACAAGTTTTAGATGTAGCAGTTGCATGTGCAGAAATCTTTAGAGATAATGGAAATAGAGATAATAGAAATAAAGCAAGGGTTAGACACTTATTAAATGATTGGGGAATTGAAAAATTTGTTGATGAAATTGAAAAAGTAATTGGTTATAAATTACAAGAAGGTTTAGTTGAACCAAAAATTGCTTCATTTGAAAATAGAAATCATTTTGGAATTAATAAATCAAAACAAGAGGGATATTCTTATGTTGGTTTTGCAACTAATTCAGGAAGAGTTCTAGGAACTGATTTTGCAAAAATGTATGAAATTTGTGAAAAATATAATGCAGAAGGTTTAGCTTTAACTGCAACTCAAAATTTTGTAGTTTATGGTGTTAAAGATGAGGTAGTTCAAGCTTTAGCTGATGAATTTGTAGCTTTAGGATATCTATATCAACCAACTCCTTTTAGAGCAAGATTACAATCTTGTACAGGAAAAGAGTTCTGTAAATTTGGTATTACTGAAACAAAAGAGTTTGCAAAAAAAGTTGTTGTTGAACTTGAAAATAGATTCCCAGAATTTATTGAAGATGTAACTATTTCATTCTCAGGGTGTGGAAATGGTTGTTCTCAACCACAAATTTCTGATATTGGATTTGTTGGTGGAATGATAAGACACGAAGGTGAAAGAGTTGAAGGTTATGAAGTTCTTTTAGGTGGAAATCTAGAAGGAACAAGTAAAAGTAGACTTTCAAGAAAAATTGGAGTAAAAGTTCCAGCTACAGGTGTTGTTGATTATGTTGAAAAACTTATAAATGATTACAAAGCAGATAATATAGGTCAAACAAGATTTAAAGATTATTTAGCAGCACTAGAGCCAGTTGGAGCAATTGAAGAATAATAATAAAAAGAATTAATCTTTTGATTGATTCTTTTTTAGTTTTTTATAATTGGCTTTTGCTATATACATTGATTCATCTGCTTTTTTGAGTAATGAATCTAATGTATCATCTTTTTCATATTCTGTAAATCCAAAGCTACAGCTAATTTTTAAAGATTTGTCAAATTCAAATTCAATAGTATTTAAATTTCTTTCTAATCCAAAGATTATACTTTTTGTTTGTTCTTTGTTTGTTTGAGGTAAAACAATCAAAAATTCGTCTCCTCCCCATCTTCCAAAACTATCAGTTTGTCTTATATGTTTATTTATAATTTGAGCGACTTTTATTAAAACAACATCACCCATATGATGACCAAATTTATCATTTATTAGTTTGAAATCATTTAAATCAAAAAATATTATTGAGAATTGAGTAAGGTATCGTTTACTTCTTAATAGCTCATGTTCACAAATTTCTTCAATTTTTCTTCTATTATAGATATTTGTTAAACTATCTTTATTTGCAAGTTTTAAAAGTTCTATTTCAGCTTTTTTTCTTTTCTCAATCTCTTTTTTTAGTCTTAGGTTGAAGAATAAAAAAATGATTAATAATAGAACTAAAGGAAGTATGAATTTTAAAATTTGTAAATAAGTAATACTATCATGATACAAAATTTGTTGATAATTATTTAATATAGATTTTTGTTCGTTTTTAGTCAATTTACTTATTGTATAGTTTACTAACTCAACAAATTCTTTATCTTTATTTTCTACTTGTAAAAACATATTTAAATAGTAATTTAAAGTGGTGTTTATTTTTAAATTATGAAGTTTATTTTTATTTATATTATGAGAAAGAGCATAAATATTATCTATAAATCCAAAAATTTCATTGTTCTTCAGTTTATAAAAACCATTGTCAATAGAATCAATTTTTACAAATTTAATATTTGGATATTCTTTTTCTAATATTGGAATTATTTTTAAACTATCAAATACTCCAATTTTTACATTTTCTAATACTGATAAATCACTAATATAATTTTTGTCATTTTTTGTAACTATGGCTATTGGAATTTGAGCAATAGAATTACTTAATATATATTTATCACTTGTAATTTTTTTTAAGCTATAAACAAATCTTGCCTTTATTGTATTTGAGAAAATATTAAATAATTTATTGCTGATAGTCTCTTCTAAATTAAAAGGTTTATTTAATTTTTTAGAAATAAAATCCCAAAAATCAATTTCTATACCTTTAAATTCATTTGTTAATTTAAAAGAAAAAGGTATCTTATTATCTTCAACTAAAAGAGTAAAATGATTATTTCTTAAATAATCTAATTTCTCTTTATTCAAAATAATTTTTGTTTTATTTAATATAATTGAATTAGTATCAAATTTATTATTATCTTTATTTAATCCTAAAAAGGTATAAATCTTTTTTATTTCATCTATTTTTTCAGCTGAAATATCTCCTAATAAACCTTCATTATATTTTGATAGTTTTTTTAAAATTTTACCTTCATATATTAAATCTTCTAAACTTTTATTTTGAGTATTATATTTTTCAAAAATTATTTTTGCTGTTTCTTCAATATTTTCAAAAGCATATTTCCATCCTTTTAAAGAGGCTTCATTAAAATCTTGAACTCTAATTGAATTGTTTAATAATTCTTTTTTTGATGTAAATAAAATACCTTCATAAAAATTAAAATTATATTCATTTGGATCAATAATATTATATTCTATATTTCTTTTTTCCAAAATATGTGGTTCATTTGAAAGATAACAAGCCATAACATCAGTTTTTCCATTTATTAAATCTTCAATATTAAAAGTATGTTTTTGAATTTTTATATCATTTAAATTTAGATTTTGAGATGTAATCATTGATTTTATTGATGTAGCTTCAATTGCATCATTTGTAATCATTATTTTTTTATTTTTTAAATCTTTTATAGTTTTTATATTAAGACTTTTTAGACTTAAAAGAACTAAAGGAGAACTTTGATAAATACTAGATAATAAAATAATATCTTTTCCACTTAATGTATCTAGTATAAGTGATGATTTCCCAATACCATAGCTATTTTCATTATTAATTACTTTATCTAAAATATTTATATCTTTATTTGATTCTTTTATTTCAACATTTAAGCCTATATTCTCATAATAGCCTTTTTCTTTTGCAATATAATAACCTGCAAATTGGAATTGATTTAACCAATCTAAATAGAGAGTTATATTTTGATTTGCATTAATTTGAGCATTAAAGATAAACAATAATAAAATAACAAGTAATTTTTTAATAATCATAAAATGATTTTACTATATAAAAAATAAATTTATTATTTTATAATTATTAAAATTTTAAGATTTCTCCATTGAATTTATATTTTATTTTTTGTCCTATCTTCAAATTATCATCAAAACTATGAACTAATAATTCTTTTTTATTTGAAATAATTAGAATCTCGTAAAAACTTCCATAAAAAGTTATTTCTTTAATAATAGCTTCAAATTCCCCATCCAAACAAATCTCTATATGTTCAGGTCTTATATATGAATTAGTTTCAATTTGAGTCATCTTACCTAAAAAGTTTGCACAATATAAATCATTTGGATGGTGATAAATCTCTTTTGCTGTTCCAACTTGTAAAATATTACCGCCATGCATAATAGCAATTCTATCAGATAAATAAAAGGCATCTTCTTTATCATGAGTTATAAATAAAGCTGTAATATTAAAAGCTTTAATCATCTCTTTTAATTCAACTCTTAAATGACTTCGTAATTCTGTATCGATATTACTTAAAGGTTCATCTAGAAGTAAGATTTTTGGTTTATTGATAATTGCACGAGCTAGTGCAACTCTTTGTTGTTGACCTCCACTTAATTCGTGAGGAAATTTATTTTCTTGTCCTTTTAATTTTGTTTTTTCTAAAACTTCATCTAAATCTTTTTTTGAAGCTTTGCTTCCAAAAGTAATATTTGAAGCAATTGTAAGATGTGGTAAAAGAGCATAGTTTTGAAATACAACAGCAACTTCTCTATCTTTTGGCTCTAAATTTTTATTTTTTGAAAAAACTGTATTATTATCTATAATAATTTCACCATCATCAGGAGTTTCAAGTCCAGCAATCATTCTTAAAAAAGTAGTTTTTCCACTTCCGCTTTTTCCTAGAATTGTGAATATTTCACCTTCTTGGATTGATAAATTTATATTATTTGCAATACAAATATTTCCTTTACAAAATATTTTTTGTAATTTTTTTATTTGAACTATATCATTCATATTTTTCTTCTCACAAATTTAGAGTTTAAAAGTAAAACTGCAATAGCAGTTGTTAAAACAAGTACCAGGGAAGGAAAGCCAGTTTTATAAAGCATTTCATTACTTGCAAGGTGGCTAATTTGAATTGCAAGTGTATCAAAATTAAATGGTCTTAAAATAAGAGTTGCGGGTAATTCTTTGGCAATATCTATATATAAAATTAAAAAACCACTTAAAATATAAGGTTTCATTAGAGGTAAATAAACTTTTATAATATTACTTATTTCACTTTTTCCAAAAATTTTACTAGCATCATCAATACTTGAATCGATTTTACTAAAACCATTTTCTATTGAACCAATACTTGAGGCAAAATATCTAGTTGTATATGCTAAGACTAGAAGTAAAAAAGTTCCACTAAGCAAAACATGATTTAAAGCTTTATCAATAAAGTTACTTATAACTAATAATCCAATACCAACAATTGCTCCAGGAATTGAATATCCTAAAATTGATAGTTTATGTGTAAAGTTACCAATTTTAGATGGATAAAATCTAAGCATATAAACAACAAAAAATGATAAAAGAATAATCACTATTGAAGAGATAAAATTTAATGTTAAAGTATTTGATAAAAATTGAAAAGTTTCAAAATCAAGTGTATGAATATCAAGAATAAACCAATAAACTAATATTGTTGTTGGAATAAATAGAGTTATTAGTGAAATAACAAAAGATATAAAAAATGCTATAAAATTATATTTTCCAGTAAGTTTTATTTTTGGTGCTTTTTTCCCACTAAATGTAGAACTTACAAATCTATATTTTTTTCTTATTAAACTCTCAACCCATAAAATTGCAAATACAAAAATTAATAACATAATTGCAACATTTATTGATTGTAAAAAATCTCCATATCCAAACCAACTTTTAAATATTCCAATACTAAAAGTATCTATTCCAAAATATAAAACAGTTCCATAATCACTTAAAGTTTCTAAGATTGCTAAAAGACAACCTGCGAAAATAGCTGGATATGCTAAAGGAAGATATACTTTGAAAAAAGCTTTTATAGGATTTATTTTGTGTAAAGAGATAAGTTCAGTTACAGTTGATGAAATTGAACCAAAAGATACTTTCCCTAAAATATATACATAAGGAAACATTGCAATTCCAAAGATAAAAATCGCTCCATACATATTTAATATATCAAGTCTAACACTTTTAGTTCCAACAATCTCAGATAATATTCCTCGAAATTCAAAAAAACCTACATAAGTATAACCTAAAATATATGCAGGATAAGCAAGAGGTAAGATAAAACAGATTGCAAAAAATTTGCTTCCAAAGTATTCAAATCTAGCACTTAAATATGAAGTAATTGTTCCAATAACTAAAACAGAAAAAAAAGTTCCAATAACTAATATTGTAGTATTAGTTATATATTGTTTCATTAATTTTCCAAATAAAAAATCAAAGTCAAACTCATTTTTAAAAATAAAATATAATAAAAGAGCTAATATTGGTGAAGCGATACAAACTCCAATAAATGGAGCAATATATCGTTTGAATTTATTTATTTCCAATCTGCTTCCGTCGCTATTTCAACAGCTTTTTTAGTATATTTCCCAACTTCATTTAATGAAATTGTATCTTCTTTAAATGCTCCCCAAGATTGTACAATTTGTGAGGCTTTTGCATTTGGATTTACTGGGAATTCTTGATTTGCTTCTGCAAATACTTCTTGTGCTTCTATTGAACTTAGATATTCAATAAATTTGATAGCATTTTCTTTGTTTGAAGCAAAATTTGTAACACCAGCACCTGTAATATTCATATGAGTTCCTGTTGTCTCTTGAGCTGGAAAAAAGATTTTTAAACTTTTTGCAATTTCTTGGTCTTTTTTATCTTTACTTATTAACATTACACCTAAGTAATAAGTATTTACAATTGCAATATCAGCATCACCAGCACCAACTGCAATGATTTGGTCTTTATCTGCACCTTTTGGATTATAAGGCATATTTGAAACTAAACCTTTTGCAAAAGCTAAAGCTTTTTCTTCTCCATAGTTTGCAATAATTGAAGCTAATAAAGATTTATTATAACCACTTGTTGAAGAACGTGTTACAACTTTATCTTTAAATTTTGGATTAGCAAGGCTTAAATAATCACTTAAATCAGCTGGATTTACTGTTTTTGGATTATAAACAAAAACTCTTGCTCTTTTTGTAAGTGCAAACCAATTATTGTCTGGATCTCTTAAATTTTCAGGAATATTTTCGTTTAATACTTTTGATTCGATTGGTTGTAAAAGATGTCTTTTTTTTGCTTGATATAAATTTCCAATATCTGCTGTTATTAAAACATCAGCTGGTGTATTTGCACCTTCAATTGCTAGTTTTGCAACAAGCTCTTCAGCTTGTGCTGTTATTACATTTACCTTAATACCTGTTTCTTCTTCAAATTTTTTATAAATTATCTTATCCGAATCATAATGTCTTTGAGAATATACATTTACTTCATTTGAAGCGAACAAAGAACTTGCTAAAACAACTGCACATAAGGCTAATTTTTTTATCATAATTGCACTCACTTTTTCTATATTAATAATTATTATTGAAATGATATAGTTTTAAAACTTTAATCATTCTTATATATTAAGAATGATTATCATAAAATAAAAAATTCTAATTTAACGTAAACAAATTATATTGTTGTTATAATACTTTAACTAAAAAATAGGAATAAATTAAACATGATATTAATGATTGATAATTATGATTCATTTACTTACAATATTGTTCAATATTGTTTAGAATTAGGTGCAAATTTAAAAATTATTAGAAATGATGAATTGAGCATTGAAGAAATTGAAGCTTTAAATCCTGAAAAAATTATAATTTCTCCAGGTCCAGCAACTCCTGATGATGCTGGGGTTTGTTTAGAAGTAATTAAATATTTTGCAGGTAAAAAACCAATATTTGGTATTTGTTTAGGACATCAAGCAATAGGACAAGTTTTTGGAGCAGATGTTGTAAGAGCAAAAAATATGATGCATGGAAAAACTTCATTAATAAAAGTAGATAAAGATACAAAAATTTTTGATGGTCTTCCAAAAGAGTTTACTCAAACAAGATATCACTCTTTAATTGTTTCAAAAAAAAATTTACCAAAAGATATAATCGTAACTTCTCATAGTGAAGATGACAATGAAATTATGTCTTTAGAAATAAAAGATAAACAAATTTATGGTGTGCAATTTCACCCTGAATCAATAATGAGTGAGCATGGATATAAAATCATTGATAATTTTCTAAAATTATAGATTGATATGATTGCTAATTACAAATATAGCTACTATTTTTATACTTTTCTAATTATATTAATTTGTACTTTATTAATAAAAGCAGATTTATCTCTTAGTATTTCTTATAAAGAAGCTTTAAATGTATTTGTAAATAATTCAATTTTAACAATTATTACAAATACATCAATGTATTTTTTGGGTCAAAATGATATAGCTTTAAGACTACCTTTTATACTTTTTTATTTTTTCTGTGTAATTTTAATGTATAAGATAACTGATAATTATTTTAAAAATGAAAAAGATAGATTATTATCAATTATCATTTTTATGTTATTACCTGGAGTTTTAAGTGCATCATTATTAGTTAATAGTGCCATAATAGTTATATTTTGCACACTTTTATATTTATATTACTTTCAGAAATATAATAAACAATCATATTTATTATTGATTCTTTTCCTTTTTGTTGATAATTCATTTGCAATTTTATATTTAGCATTGTTTTTCTTCTCAATAAAAAACAAAGATAAAAAATTATTGTATTTTTCTTCGATATTCTTTATTATCTCAATGTATATATATGGTTTTTCAACAGATGGAAAACCAAAAGGATTTTTAGTCGATACCGTTGCAGTTTATGCAACAATTTTTTCTCCTATCTTATTTTTATATTTTATTTATGCAATTTATAGAGCAGGTATTAAAAATGAAAAGAGTTTAAGTTGGTATATATCATTTACAGCATTATTATTATCTATTATTATATCTTTTAGACAAAAAGTTTATATTGAGGATTTTGCGCCTTATGTTGTGATTTCTATTCCTTTAATGATAAAAACATTTTTACATTCATATAGAGTTAGACTAAGAGAATTTAGGAAAATATATAATATTTTAGCAATATCAATAATATTAATGTTAACTATAAATGTAATATTAACTTTTGTAAATAAACCTTTATATATGTTTCTACCAAATCCAACAAAACACTTTGTTTATCAATATCATTTTGTAAAAGAATTATCAGAAGAATTGAAAAAAAGAAATATTGATGGAATAATAAGTGACAACGATGAATTGTTATTAAGATTGAGATTTTACAATATTCATGAAGGCGATAAATATTATATATCAACAAAAGAATTTTATAATTACGATGAGAAAATTACAATAAAATATTACGGAAGAGAACTTTTTGTTGTTTATTTGAAAAAAATAAAATGAAAAAATCTTTTTCATTTTTAGAAATTATTATAGTATTAACATTAATATCTTTTTTATATACACAATTCATTCCCAAAAGTAAAATCAATAAACTTGATGAAATTACAAATAGATTAACTCTTTATTTATCATATACAAGATTAAAAGCATTATTAGATGACAAATATGATGAAAATGATTCTTTATGGCATAAAAAAAGATGGACTATAAAATTCTTTAGATGCAGAGAAGCAGAAGATGGTATTTATTTTACAATATATAGTGATAAAAATAAAACAGGACATCCTAGTATTGAAGATACATTAAAAGATCCATTAACAAATAAAAATATTTATAGTTCAAATTATTGTGAAGAAAATGATAAAAATAGTAAATATACATTATTAACAAAAACATTTGATATAAAAGATGTTAATGTAAGTTGTAATAATACATCGTCTTTAGGTCAAATATCTTTTGGTAATGATGGAAAAATATTTTCAAAACTTTCAGCTTTTGAAAATGAATTTAATGAATATGAAATTGAAAATCCATGTATAATTAAACTAATTAGTAAAAATAATGATAGCAAAGAGATAAAAATTTATCCAAAAAGTGGATATTTAGAAAAAATAAATAATAAATAGAGATATATTTATGGAAAAAAGTACTAAAACACAATTTAAATATAGTGAAAATTTAAAAATTATAAAAAAAATAAAAATTTATACAAAATACTATTGACAAGCAGATAAAAATCTATTATAATTCCCGTCCAATTTGACTGGAACGCTTCAAACGAAAAGTGAGAAGAGAGACGCTTCAATCGAGAGGGAATGATCTTTAAAAATAATTATAAACGTTT